>Ga0208898_1000038_pt1 | contig 245830 bp, 233 predicted proteins | sample VirMetDEL_Mar_4_FD_184513 | JGI IMG/M metagenome (GOLD analysis project Ga0208898, IMG submission 184513) | Aqueous microbial communities from the Delaware River and Bay under freshwater to marine salinity gradient to study organic matter... | ecosystem: Environmental > Aquatic > Marine >...
ATCATGTTCGGCCGGCTCAAGGACTGGCGTCGCGTCGCCACCCGCTACGATCGGTGCCCGACCGTCTTCCTGTCCGCCATCGCCCTCGCCGCTACAGTGCTATTCTGGCTATGAGTCCTGAGCCTAGGCGCGTCGAGGGAAGGGGAATTCTTTCATGACGCTGAATATCAAACAGCTATTACTCCATTCGACCATGATCGGCAGTGCCGCGCTTATGGCGGTGGTTGCGGTGCCTGCCGTTACGCTATTGATGCCCACTGTTGCCGCTGCGCAGGATTACACCAACGGAACGCTGGCTGGTGTTGTGCGAGGCAGCGATGGCATGGTGCTTTCGGGCGCTGCGGTCACCGTAAGGTCCGCCGCGCAAGGTGCGACCCGCAACGTGACGACAGGCGCAAACGGCACATTTCGCATTCCTCTGATCCCGACTGGACGTTACGACGTCGTGGTTGATGCGCCTGGTTACGAGACGCTGTCCGAACAGGTCGTGGTCTCGCTGGGCGACTCATCGTCGTTCACGTTCACTTTGGCTGCCCAAGGCGCGGCTGGCGCTGATTCGAGTAACCTCGGTGAGATCGTTGTTGTGGGCGTTCGTCAAGGCGTCGACTTTACGCGGACCACGACGGGTCTGACCGTCGATGTTGAAGAACTGACCAAGCAGGTTCCGGTGGGTCGCAGCATCACTGCAGTCACGCTTCTGGCGCCCACGGCGACCGCTGGCGGGTCAGCAGCCAACTCTGCATTCGCCGGTCAGCCGTCGATCGGTGGTGCGTCGGTGGGTGAGAACGCCTTTTATGTGAACGGCCTGAACACCACCAACTTCGACACCTATGTCGGTTCCGTGACTGTCCCGTTCGACTTTTACAAAACGATCGAAGTGAAGACCGGTGGTTATCCTGCCGAGTTTGGTCGTGCTCTTGGCGGTGTCATCAACGCGGTGACCAAGTCCGGCACCAACGAATTCAAGATGGCCTTGCACGGCAACTACACCGGGTCGGAACTGGAAGAGACGTCGCCAGACACCTTCCAATCCGCCAACCGCCTGACCGAAACGAGACAGGCTGATTACACGCTGGAGCTTGGCGGCCCCATCATCCGTGACCGCCTGTTCTTCTACGGCTTGGCGCAAGGTCGTGACAACGAAAGCCGCTTCGCGTCCATCACCGGCAACAGCTACAGTGTCGACAAGTCGGACGATCCTTTCTACGGCGCAAAAGTCGACGCCAACCTGTTCGAGGGGCACCGCGTTGAGCTGACCTACTTCGATACGACACGGGAAACGGAACGTAATACCTACACGTTCAATAACCGCACTGGCGTGATCGGTACGACCTCGAATAAAACGACATTCCAGCAGGGCGGTGAAAACTATGTTGGCCGCTACACCGGATCCTTCACGGATTGGCTGACGGTTTCGGCTGCTTACGGCGTCAATGAAGATACGAACAACACTCTGCCAGGTGACCCGTCGCTTTCCCTCGTCCAGGATGTTCGCTCAGGAACGACGCAGCGGCTGTCGACAACGCAGGCGACGGGCTCGCAAAGCATCATCGATACCCGCCGTGAGTTCTACCGAGCCGACGCTGATGTCTACTTCAGCATCTTCGGCGACCACCACGTTCGCTTCGGCATCGACAATGAGAAACTCGAAGAGTTCAAAGTTTCTCGACGGAACGGTGGCTTCAACTATATCTATCGTACAGGTTCTGCGAACGACGCGCGCGGCGTGGCGCCTGGACAAGATTACGTTCAGGTGACTGTCGGTACGTTCGGCGGCACCATCAAGGGCGAAAACCGCGCTTGGTACATCCAGGACTCGTGGGATGTGAACGATCAGTTGAACGTCCAGGTCGGCGTCAGAAATGACTCCTTCGCTGCCGAAAACCTGGCGGGCGACAAGTCTGTTGAGTTGAACGACAACTATGCGATGCGCGCAGGGTTCAGCTACGATCCCACCGGCAATCGCGTCGATCGCATCTTCGGTTCTTACGGCCGTTATTTTGTTCCGCCGGCTCTGAACCTCGGCTTCCGTTCGGGCGACCTGTTCTTCAACGAGTATTTCAATGCACCGGCCGGCGGTTTCCAGATCGACCCGGTCACGGGCTTGCCCGCCGCGCTGGGAAGTCAGATCACTCTGGCTAGCAACCCAGGCTACCGCACCGGACCGTCAGCCTGCCCTGCAGGCGGCCGTGGCGCCACCGGCGTCGTTGCGTGCGAAGTCAACGGGAATGGCAGCGTTGAACCTGCAATCTCGAAGTCCGCATTGAACTTGGACCCCACGTCTGAGGACGAGTTCGTCTTGGGCTATGAGCGTCAGTTCGGCGATCTGTGGTCTGCCGGTGTGACCTTGACGCACCGTCGCCTGAACAACACGTCGGAAGACATCGCGGTTGATGCCTACATCAACGCGCTCTGCGCTCGTGAAGGCATCGTTGGTTGTGAGGACATCTACTTCGGTGACTATCAATACCTGATCGCCAACCCAGGCCGTGACCTGACCTTCCGCTTGCGTGATCCGCTTCCTGGTGAAACTACCTCACGCATCATTACGGTTTCGGCGCAGGAAACTGGCTATGTGAAGGCAGTCCGCGAGTACACGGGCCTTACCTTCCAGTTCGAGCGTGCATTCGATGGTAAGTGGGGCCTGCAAGGCTCCTACGTTGTTTCCAAGAACATTGGTAACTACGAAGGCACGGTCCTGTCGGATAACGGTCAGACGGACGCTGGCTCCACCATTCTGTTTGACCACGTCGGTCTGGCGGATAACCAGTACGGCTTGCTGCCGAACCACCGTGCTCACCAGATCAAACTGTTTGGATCGTATCAGGTCTTTGATGGCCTGTTGCTCGGCGCCAACCTTCGTGTTCAGTCCGGTAAGCCTTACGGCTGCTTGGGCGTGCACCCGACCGACGCAGATGCGGCCGCCTATGGCGTTTCCTCGCGCTTCTGCCAAGGTATCGGTGTTCCGCGGGGTTCACGCTTCAACTCCGAATGGACTGGAAACCTCGACCTGTCGGTTCGCTACACGGTTCCGGTCTCGTTGCCCGGCGATCTGGTGCTCCGCGCAGACATCTTCAACGTCTTCAACGAGAAGGGTCAAACCGAGCTTTACGAACAGGGCGACCTGGCTTCGGGCGCCGTGGATCCCAACTACGGCAGGCCGGTTGCCTATCAACAGCCCCGCTTTATGCGGGTCGGCTTCGACTGGGCGTTCTAACAGTCACTGTCGTGTACGAAATGGAGGGCGGCGAACTCGGGTTCGCCGCCCTTTATTTTGTCTGCCCCATTACAGCCATGTTGGATGGTATTCGTGGGAAGCCAATTGGGCGCTTGGCTTCGCTTATCCGCTTGCAGGAAACACATGTGTAAAATTATCAGCTCGGTCGTTGGCGCTTTGATTGCCATACCCCTCTGTCTAAGCGGCCCCCAGAATGTTCAAGCCCAGGACGGCCCCATCGTCACCGGCGCGGTCTCGGCCGAGACCGCCGACGCCCTGAAGGTGCGCGAGGCCATGGCCTATGCCCGGCCGCTGCCGCGCGGGGCGCCGACGCAGGATTATCCGTTGGTGGCCTGGTGCGACGCCCTGGTCACGGGCCATGCCGATCTTGGCGAGAGCCTGACCGATCATTCGCCGGAGGATCTCGAATTGGTGCGTCTGGGTCGTCTGGAGGCGCAGGATTTCCGCAGCGCCCTGGCCGCCGCAGAACCGCGTCAGACCGCCGCGACCAAGGCCGCTGCGCAGCAAGCCGCCGCGTCCGCCAAGGCCCAGTGGGCTGCGCTGCTGGCCACGCAAGACGAGGCGGCGCGCAGCCAGTCGTTCGGTCTGTTCTATGGCCTGCCGGGCCGGTGTGAACACGCCGCGCGCCGCATCCGCGCCAATATCACCACCCCGCCGGCGACCCTGGCCGATGTGGGCCTGACCGAGACCGGTGCGCCGGCGACAGCCGCGCCGAACTGATCGCGGCAAACCTCAAGACGTCTAGACGGCGGCCTGAGCTACGGCTCAGGCCGCCGTTTCGCGTTTGGCGGCGTAGGGATCGTAGTTGAGGATGGGGGCCAGCCAGCGTTCGCAGGTGGTCACGTCCCAGCCCTTGCGCCGGGCGTAGTCCTCGACCTGGTCCAGATCGATCTTGCCGACGCCGAAATAGTGGCTGCCCGGATGGCCGAAATAGAGGCCCGAGACCGAGGCCGGGGGGGTCATGGCGAAGCTCTCGGTCAGGGCCATGCCGGCGTTGGCCTCGGCCTGAAGCAGGCGGAACAGGGTGGCCTTTTCCGTATGGTCGGGCTGGGCCGGATAGCCGGGGGCGGGGCGGATGCCCTGGTATTGTTCAGTGATCAGGTCGTCGATGTCGGTCGCCTCGTCGGCGGCGTAGCCCCAGAGTTGGGTGCGGACTTCCTTGTGCAGCCGCTCGGCGAAGGCCTCGGCCAGGCGGTCCGCCAGGGCGGTGGCGAGGATGGCGGAATAGTCGTCGCCCGCGTCCTTGAACCGTTTGGCGACTTCCAGTTCGCCGTGGCCGGCGGTGACGGCGAAGGCGCCGATATAGTCGTCGCCCTCTTCGGCGATGAAGTCGGACAGGGCCAGGTTGGGCTTGCCGTTCGACTTCTTGATCTGCTGGCGCAGGGTGTGGAAGCGGGCGATCTCCGCGTCGCGATTTTCGTCGGCAAAGACGATGACGTCGTCGCCGTCGGCGCGGGCGGGCCAGAAGCCGACCACGCCCTTGGCCGTGAACCATTTCTCGTCGATGACCCGCTTCAGCATGAGCTTGGCGTCCTCGAACAGGTCGCGCGCAGCCTCGCCGACGATCTCGTCCTCCAGGATCAGCGGATAGCGGCCGATCAGCTCCCAACTGGCGAAGAAGGGGGTCCAGTCGATGTGGTCGGCGAGGTCCTTCAGGTCCCAGGCGTCGAAGGCCTTCACGCCGATGAAGGACGGCTTGCCGGGCATGGGCTGGGTCGGGTCGATGCGGAAGCGGTTCTCGCGCGCCTGGGCCAGGGTGGCGCGGGCCTTGACCTCCTGGCCGCGCGCATACTGCTCGCGGATGCGGATGTATTCGTCGCGGGTGGCGGCCTCGTTCTTGGCCCGCTCGGTCTTGGACAGCAGGCCCGAGACGACGCTGACGGCGCGCGAAGCATCGACGACATAGGTGGTCGAGCCGCGGCGATAGGCGGGTTCGATCTTGACCGCCGTATGGGTGCGGCTGGTGGTGGCGCCGCCGATCAGCAGGGGGATGTCGAAGCCGCGCCGTTCCATCTCGGCGCCGACGAAGACCATCTCGTCCAGCGACGGGGTGATCAGGCCGGACAGGCCGATGATGTCCACCTTGTGCTCGACGGCGGCGTCCAGGATCCGGTCGGCCGGGACCATGACGCCCAGGTCGATGACCTCGTAGTTGTTACATTGCAGCACGACGCCGACGATGTTCTTGCCGATGTCGTGGACGTCGCCCTTGACCGTGGCCATCAGGATCCGGCCCGCCTGTTCGCGCGGCTTGCCGGCCTTCTCGGCCTCCATGAAGGGTTCCAGCCAGGCGACGGCCTGTTTCATCACCCGGGCGGACTTGACCACCTGGGGCAGGAACATCTTGCCCGAGCCAAACAGGTCGCCGACCACGTTCATCCCGTCCATCAGCGGACCTTCGATGACGTGCAGCGGACGTTCGACGCCCAGGCGGGCTTCTTCGGTGTCGGCCTCGATGAACTCGGTGATGCCGTTGACCAGGGCGTGTTCGATCCGCTTGCCGACCGGCTGGTCGCGCCATTTCAGATCGACGACGCGGGCCTGACCCTTCTCGCCCTTGTAGCGAGGGGCCATGTCGACCAGCCGCTCGGTGTTCGAGACATTGGTCCGCTGGGGGCGGTTCAGGATCACGTCCTCGACCGCCTCGCGCAGCTCGGGGTCGATGTCGTCATAGACCGGCAGGTCGCCGGCGTTGACGATGCCCATGTCCATTCCGGCCGCGATGGCGTGATACAGGAAGACGCTGTGGATCGCCCGGCGCACCGGCTCGTTGCCGCGGAAGCTGAACGAGACGTTCGACACGCCGCCCGAGATGCGGGCGTAGGGCAGGGCACCCTTGATGACCTTGACCGCCTCGATGAAGTCGACGGCGTAGTTGTCGTGCTCCTCAATCCCCGTCGCCACGGCGAAGATATTGGGGTCGAAGATGATGTCCTCGGGCGGGAAGCCGACCTCGTTGACCAGGATGTTGTAGGCGCGGGTGCAGATCTCGATCTTGCGGGCGGCCGTGTCGGCCTGGCCCACCTCGTCGAAGGCCATGACCACGACGGCGGCGCCGTAGCGCAGGCATTTGATCGCATGATCGCGGAAGGCTTGCTCGCCCTCCTTCATGCTGATCGAGTTGACGATGGGCTTGCCCTGGACGCACTTCAGGCCCGCCTCGATCACCTCCCATTTGGAGCTGTCGATCATCACCGGCACACGGGCGATGTCGGGCTCGGCCGCGATCAGGTTGAGGAAGGTCCGCATGGCGACGGCGCCGTCCAGCAAGCCCTCGTCCATGTTGATGTCGATGACCTGGGCGCCGGCCTCGACCTGCTGGCGGGCGACGTCGAGCGCGGCGGAATAGTCGCCCTCGACCACCAGCTTGCGGAATTTGGCCGAGCCGGTGACGTTGGTCCGTTCGCCGACGTTGATGAAGGTGGGGCGCATCAGGCGAGTGCTTCCTGCCAGCCTGTGATGGGATAGGAATGCACTTTTCGTGGCCCCGCCTTGATCAACCGTTGTCCTGTCTCGCCTTGTCCGATCCAGGAGAATTCGTTCAGGCCCCTCGTCGTCAACATCACTGCAAAGGCAGGCATTAAGCTCGACTTCATCGTTACATATCGAACCCGGCCATCACGGCAGGCGTCCAAGACGGCCAGTACCCAGCGGGCGTTGGCGGAAGTCATCGGAATTTCATCTTCACCCGCGCTGCCAAGAGAAAACGATAAGTCCGTCTCGGATGCGCTTACTTCAAGTCGGGGGTGTCTACGGTCGACTGGGTTGGTCCAGATGAGGATTGCATCATGGGAGCGACGAAAGCGTGCTCGAAAACCAGTATCCAGGCTGGAAACAAACTTTTCGAGTTCGTCAGAAAACGCTTCGAAATCCTCTCGAGAAATCTCCACCTTCATCACGCCACCATCTCGAAGGGCTCTAGCCCCGAGAGCCGCAAGGCCACCGGGCGTTCCGGGATGGCGCGCGGCTTCAGCGGCGCGACCTCTTCGGCGACATGCTTGATGTGGTCCGGCGTGGTGCCGCAGCAGCCGCCGACGATGTTGACCAGGCCGGAGGCGGCCCATTCCTCGATGAAGTGGGCGGTCTCGTGCGGCTCCTCGTCGTACTGGCCCATGGCGTTGGGCAGGCCGGCGTTGGGGTAGGCGGCGACCAGGGTGTCGGCTACGCGGCTGAGTTCGGCGATGAAGGGCCGCATCAGGTCGGCGCCCAGGGCGCAGTTGAAGCCGATGGCGAAGGGCTTGGCGTGACGGACGCTGTTCCAGAAGGCCTCGGCCGTCTGGCCCGACAGGGTGCGGCCCGAACGGTCGGTGATGGTGCCGCTGATCCAGATGGGCAGGGCGTCCATGCCCTCGTCCTCCAGGTCCTTGATGGCCTTGATCGCGGCCTTGCAGTTCAGCGTGTCGGTGATGGTCTCGATCAGATAGAGATCGACCCCGCCCTCGTTAAGCGCCTTCACCTGATGGCGATAGGCCTCATGGACCTGGTCGAAGGTCACGCTGCGGGCGCCGGGGTCGTTCACGTCGGACGACATCGACAGCATCTTGTTCAGCGGGCCGATGGAGCCGGCGGCGAAGCGCGGCTTGTGCGGCTCCTTTTCCGTCCAGCGGTCGGCGGCGGCGCGGGCCAGTTTGGCGCCTTCCAGATTGATGTCCCACACCGCCTGGGCGTCCAGGGCGTAGTCCTCCTGGGCGATGGTGGTGCCGGAGAAGGTGTTGGTCTCGGAGATGTCGGCGCCGGCGGCGTAATACTGGTCGTGCAGGTCCGAGATGATGTCCGGGCGGGTGATGCAGAGGATGTCGTTGTTCCCCTTCATCTGCTGCGCCTCGTCATAGCCGTTGGCGGCGACGAACCGGTCGGCGCGGAAGTCGGCTTCGGACAGGCCCCGACGCTGGATCATCACGCCCCAGCTCCCGTCGAGAACGAGGATGCGTTCCTTGGCCGCCGCATGCAGGGCGGCGATGCGTTCGGCGCGGGTGAGGGGAGAGGTCATCAGGCGGCTGCCTTCTGTTCACGCACGCCCAGCACGCGGCAGATCGCATAGACCAGATCGGCGCGGTTCAGGGTGTAGAAGTGGAAGTCGGAGAAGCCTTCTTCGTGCAGGCGGGCGCAGGTTTCGGCGGCGACGGAGGCGGCGAGCAGTCGGCGGGTTTCGGGATCGTCGTCCAGTCCGTCGAAGTGAGCCTTCAGCCAGTCGGGGATGCTGGTCCCGCAGGCGCCGCACATGCGGGTCAGTCCGGCGAAGTTGGACACGGGCATGACGCCGGGGATCAGCGGAATGGTCACGCCCGCAGCCCGCACCCGGTCGCGGAAGCGCAGGAAGGCGTCGATGTCGAAGAAGAACTGGCTGACCGCGCGGGTCGCGCCGGCGTCCACCTTGGCCTTCAGCACATCGATGTCGTGGTCGATGGAGGGGCTTTCGGGGTGTTTTTCGGGATAGGCGCCGACCGTGACGTCGAAACCGCCGACGCGGCTGATGGCGGCGGTCAGTTCGGTGGCGTTGGCGTAGCCGTCGGCGCGGGGTTGATAGACGCCGCCGATGCCGCCGCCGCCGGGTGGGTCGCCGCGCAGGGCCACGATGTGATCGACGCCGATGGTCTTGTAGCCGGCGATGACCTCGTCGACCTCGTCGCGGCTGGCCTCGACGCAGGTCAGGTGGGCGGCGGGACGCAGCGAGGTCTCGGCGATGATGCGCTGGACGGTGCGGTGGGTGCGTTCGCGGGTCGAGCCGCCGGCCCCATAGGTGACGGAGACGAAGGCCGGATTCAGCGGCTCAAGGCGGCGGATCGCCGTCCACAGATTGGCTTCGGCCTCGTCGGTCTTGGGCGGGAAGAATTCGAAGGAGACGCGAACGGCGTCGTGGTTCGAGCCGGCGCGGGCGACCGGACCCAACGGCGACAGCAGCAGGGCGCGGGCTTCGGCGAGATTGGTGGAGGACGCGGCCATCATGCGGTCTTTCTGGCCTGGGCCAAGGATGCGTTGACGGGACGTTCCGCCGTCCAGATCGTCACGGTCAGGCCCTCATTGTCGGGCGGCAGGGCGATCGGCGGGGAGGGCGTCAGACCGCTGTCGGTCAGCCAGCCGTTGATTTCGCGGTCGGCGAAGCCCAGGCGGCGATGCTGATGCGCCTCGCGCATATGTTCGAAATCATGGGGCGCGAAATCGACGATCACCAGCCGACCGCCGGGGCAGACCAGGCGCGCGGCCTCGGCCACGGCGGCGAAGGGGTCGGCCAGATAGTGCAGCACCTGATGCACGATCACCAGATCGGCGCTGCCGGCGGGCAGGCGCGTGGCGAAGATGTCGCCATGACGCAGTTCGACCTTGTTCAGCCCGGCCTTGGAGACATTGGCGCGGGCGATGTTGAGCATGTTCTGGCTCAGATCCAGCCCGACCGACATCTTGGCCTTCTTGCCGAACAGGGTCAGCATGCGGCCGGAGCCGGTGCCCAGATCGACGACCCGCTTGAACGGGCCAGGGCCGACGGCCTTTTCCAGGGCGGCCTCGACGGCGGCTTCGCTGACATAGAGGGAGCGAAGACGGTCCCATTGCGGGGCGATCTGTTCGAAATAGCTTTCAGCCGCCTGTTCGCGATCCTTGCGAACCTCGTCCAGGCGACGATGGTCCGCCTCCCCGGCGTCGTCGGCCAGGATGTCCAGAACAGTGTCGATCAACCGGCGGGCGTGGGCGTCGTGGGACAGGCGATAATAGACGCGGGCGCCGTCGGGGAATCGTTCGATCAGGCCGGCGTCGGTCATCAGTTTCAGATGGCGTGAGACGCGCGGCTGGCTCTGGTCGAGGATGCGCGACATCTCCATGACCGAAAGCTCCTCGCCGGCCAGCAGCGACAGGATGCGCAGACGGGTCGGCTCGCCGGCGGCGCGCAGGGCTTCGACAGTCTGGTCGGCGGTAAGGCTCATGAGATCATATAAGGATATCCTTATATGATTATGCAAGTAAAAACCGCCTAGAGGACGGGCGTTTTCAGCGGTTCCCCGGCGAAATGCGCCTGAAGGTTCTGCATCAGCAGCATCAGCATGCCCTGAACGCCGGCTGTCGTGGCGCCGGCGGTATGAGGCGTCAGGACCATATTGGGTACGTCGGCCCAACGGTTCGGGTCGGTCGGCTCCTCTGCGAAAACATCAAGGGCGGCTTGGCCCAGGGCGCCGGATTTCAGCGCGGCGATCAGGGCGTCCTCGTCGATCACCTGGCCCCGCGAGACATTGATCAGCAGGCCGTCGGGGCCGAGCGCCTCAAGCACCTCGCGCGAGATCAAGCCGCGGTTGGTTTCGTCGGCCTTGCAGGCGACCACGAGGATGTCGCTCTGTTTCGCAAGGCTGAGCAGAGATTCTGCCCGGGGCCATTCGGCGTCGCGGGGGCGGGGGCCCCACCACGCCACCTCCATTCGGAAGGGCGCGCAGCGAGCGGCGACGGCCTTGCCGATGGCGCCCAGGCCGACGACGCCGACCTTCTGGCCCCGGACGGAAGGGGTGAGGGTGCGGGTCTCGGCGGTCCAGTCGCCGGACCGGACCTGACGGTCGCCCGAGACGATCTGGCGGCGGGCGGCCAGGATCAGGCCCAGGGCGTGGTCGGCGACATCCTCGTGATTGACGCCGGGCGCGTGGGTGACCGGCAGGCCGCGTTCACGGCACCAGTCGACGTCGATCCCGTCGTAGCCCGAGGTGAAACAGGCGATCAGGTCGAGGGCGGGGAGTTGTTCGATCAGCGCCTTGTCCAGCGGCGCCTCGCCGGCGACGACCAGGGCGCGGATGTCATGGGCGGCCTCGATCGGCGGGCCTTCCCAGAAGCGGTAGACATCATAGGCGCTCTCGAGGATCGGCGAGAGCGGGGCGAGATGCCGCTGCATGATGAGAACGGCGGGGCGTTGGGTCATGCAGCGGCTCCTCTGTTGGGATCAGGCGATCAGCGCCCGAACTTCTGGTGCTGGATACGTTTGGGGATGATGCTGTCGGCGCCCAGGCGGCGCATCTTGTCCTGTTCGTAGGCTTCGAAGTTCCCCTCGAACCATTCGACGTGGCCGTCGCCTTCGAAGGCGAGGATGTGGGTGGCCAGACGGTCCAGGAACCAGCGGTCGTGGGAGATGACCACGGCGCAGCCGGCGAACTCTTCCAGTGCCTCTTCGAGGTTCTGCAGGGTTTCGATGTCCAGGTCGTTGGTCGGTTCGTCGAGCAGGATCAGATTGCCGCCCGAGGCCAGGGTCTTGGCCAGGTGGACGCGGTTGCGCTCACCGCCCGACAGCTGGCCGACCTTCTTCTGCTGGTCGCCGCCCTTGAAGTTGAAGCTGCCGACATAGGCGCGGGTGTTGATCTCGCGCTTGCCGACCATCATCACATCGGTGCCGCCGGAGATGGCCTGCCAGATGGTCTCGTCCGGTTTCAGGTCGTCGCGCGACTGGTCGACATAGGCCAGCTTGACCGTCTCGCCGACCTTGATCGTGCCGCCGTCGGGGGTTTCCTGACCGGTGATCAGCTTGAACATGGTCGACTTGCCGGCGCCGTTGGGGCCGATGACGCCGACGATGCCGTTGGGCGGAAGCTTGAAGGTCAGGTTGTCGAACAGGGTCTTGTCGCCATAGGTCTTGGCTAGGCCTTCGACTTCCAGCACGACATTGCCCAGGCGCGGCCCGGGCGGGATCTGGATGTGGGCGTGGGTCTGGGCGCCGCGCATCGATTCCTGCTCGTCGACCATCCGCTCATAGGCGGCCAGACGGGCCTTGGACTTGGCCTGACGGGCCTTGGCGCCGGAACGGACCCATTCCAGTTCGCGGGTGAGGGCGCGCTGGCGGGCTTCGGATTCGGACTGTTCCTGAATGACGCGCTTGGTCTTGGCTTCCAGCCACGAGGAATAGTTGCCCTCGTGCGGGTGGCCCTTGCCGCGGTCCAGCTCCAGCGTCCACTTGGTGACGAGGTCCAGGAAGTAGCGGTCGTGGGTCACCAGGATGACGCAGCCGGGGAAGTTTTCCAGGTGGTGCTGCAGCCAGGCGACGGATTCGGCGTCCAGGTGGTTGGTCGGTTCGTCGAGCAGCAGCATGTCGGGCTTGGACAGCAGCAGGCGGGCCAGGGCCACGCGGCGCTTCTCACCGCCGGACAGGTTGGCGACCTCCCAGTCGTCGGGCGGGCAGCGCAGGGCGCCCATGGCCATTTCGATACGGCTGTCGATGTCCCAGACGTCGCCGGCGTCGATCTTCTCCTGGAGGGCGGTCATCTCCTCCATCAGCTCGTCGGTGTAGTTCTCGCCCAGTTCGGCGGCGACGGCGTTGAACCGGTTGACCCACTGCTTCTCTTCGCACCAGGCCTCGACGTTCTCGCGCACGTTCAGGGCGGGGTCGAGCTGGGGCTCCTGCTCCAGATAGCCGCGTTTGATGCCGTCGGCGGCGCGGGCCTCGCCGGTGAACTCGTTGTCCAGGCCGGCCATGATCTTCAGCAGGGTGGATTTACCCGAGCCGTTGACGCCGACGACGCCGATCTTGGCGTCGTTGTAGAAGCTGAGCCAGATGTTCTCGAAGATCTTGCGGCCGCCGGGGAAGGTCTTGGTCAGACCCTGCATCTGGAAAATATATTGCTGCGCCATGAGGTGCGGTTTCGCCCTTCGGGTTTCGTCGGATTGGGAGGTTTGGGCGGATGTAGCGATCCTGGCGCCAGAGAGCAAATAAGGCGAGCGGCGAACGACGGCGCCTCCGCCGTTTTCGCGGCGGAGTTGGAGGCCCTTTGGAAGCGGAGGGCTGGGCGGGGCGCCGGGCCTTCGCCCGGAGCCCTGGCGGGAAAGTCGGGGCGAGAAACTGACAAGGGGTTGGAATCATTGGAGTGAGACCAGCGTCATTGTGACAGTTGGGGCCGTTCGGGCCCCCTCCGTCTCGCCGGCTTCGCCGGCGATCCACCTCCCCCAGGGGGGGAGGATTTCGGTGTTCGCATTCCTCCCCCCTTGGGGGAGGTGGCGCGGCGCGGAGCGCCGTGACGGAGGGGGCGCGTCACCACTCGCCGGCGCAAACAAAAAGGGCGGGACCCTGCGGTCCCGCCCTTCTGCATTCTCAGCCGGGTTGGCTTGGACTTAGAAGTCCATGCCGCCCATGCCGCCCATTCCACCCATGTCGGGGGCCGAGGAGCCGCCCTTCTTGGGGGCGTCGGCGACGGCGGCTTCGGTCGTGATCAGGATCGAGGCCACCGAGGCGGCGTCGGTCAGGGCGGTGCGAACCACCTTGGCCGGGTCGATCACGCCCATGGCGACCAGGTCGCCGTACTCTTCCGTCTGGGCGTTGAAGCCGTAGGTGGCGGAGCTGTTTTCCAGCACCTTGCCCACGACGATCGAGCCTTCGACGCCGGCGTTTTCCACGATCTGACGGATCGGGGCCTGGATGGCGCGACGGATGATGGCGATGCCGGCGGTCTGGTCGGCGTTGTCGCCGGTCAGGCCGTCAAGCGCCTTGGTCGCCTTCAGCAGGGCGATGCCGCCGCCGGGGACGATGCCTTCTTCAACGGCTGCACGCGTGGCGTTCAGGGCGTCGTCGACGCGGTCCTTCTTTTCCTTCACTTCGACTTCGGTCGAGCCGCCGACGCGGATGACGGCGACGCCGCCGGCCAGCTTGGCCAGACGTTCCTGCAGCTTTTCCTTGTCGTAGTCCGAGGTGGTGTCCTCGATCTGGCGCTTGATCTGGCCGATGCGGGCCTCGATCTCTTCCTTGCCGCCAACGCCGTCCACGATGGTGGTGTCGTCCTTGGTGATCGTGACTTTCTTGGCCTTGCCGAGCATGTCGATCGTGACGTTCTCAAGCTTGATGCCCAGGTCTTCCGAGATGACCTGGCCGCCGGTCAGGATGGCGATGTCTTCCAGCATGGCCTTGCGGCGATCACCGAAGCCCGGAGCCTTGACGGCGGCGACGCGCAGGCCGCCCCGCAGCTTGTTGACCACCAGGGTGGCCAGGGCCTCGCCTTCGATGTCCTCGGCGATGATCACCAGCGGACGGCCCGATTGCACGACGGCTTCCAGGATCGGCAGCATGGCCTGCAGCGACGACAGCTTCTTCTCGAACAGCAGGATCAGGGGCTCTTCGAGTTGAACCTCCATCTTGTCGGCGTTGGTGATGAAGTAAGGGCTCAGGTAGCCGCGGTCGAACTGCATGCCTTCGACGACGTCCAGCTCGGTCTCGGCGGTCTTGGCTTCTTCAACCGTGATGACGCCTTCGTTGCCTACCTTGGCCATGGCCTTGGCGATCATTTCGCCGACTTCAGCGTCGCCGTTGGCCGAGATGGTGCCGACCTGGGCGATCTCGGAGTTGTTCTCGACCTTCTTGGCCGAGGCCTTGATGTCGGCGAGGACGGCGGTGACGGCCTTGTCGATGCCGCGCTTCAGATCCATCGGGTTCATGCCGGCGGCGACGGCCTTGAGGCCTTCCTGCACGATCGATTGCGCCAGGACGGTTGCGGTGGTGGTGCCGTCACCCGCCTTGTCGTTCGTCTTCGAAGCGACTTCGCGGATCATCTGGGCGCCCATGTTCTCGAAGGCGTCTTCCAGCTCGATCTCTTTGGCGACCGACACGCCGTCCTTGGTCGAGCGCGGGGCGCCGAAGGACTTCTGGATCACGACGTTGCGGCCCTTGGGACCGAGCGTCACCTTGACGGCGTTGGCGAGCACGTTGACGCCGCGCAGCATCTTGTCGCGCGCGTCGGTGTTGAACTGTACGATTTTAGCGGCCATGCGGGCAGCTCCTTGAATGAGTGGTTAGTGACGAGTGGCGAGTGGCGAGTGAAGTGCAGAGTCGCGGGACAATGAGCCGGTATCGGCTCCTCTCGTCACTCGCCACTCGTCACTCGCCACTGGCGTTCTGAGCGTCAGCTCAGGACGCCGAGGACGTCCGACTCTTTCATGATGATCAGGTCGTCGCCGTCGATCTTCACTTCCGTGCCCGACCACTTGCCGAACAGGATGCGGTCGCCGGCCTTCAATTCCAGAGCGTTGACCTTGCCGGATTCGTCACGAACGCCGGGGCCGACGGAGACGACTTCGCCTTCCTGCGGCTTTTCCTTGGCGGTGTCGGGGATGATGATCCCGCCCTTGGTCTTGGATTCTTCTTCAACGCGCTTGACCAGCACGCGGTCGCCGAGCGGACGAAACGCCATCGGTTCTCTCCTTATGTACCCCCCGGACGGGGGCGACTTGAAAACGGTGGGTCAGCCTCTCTTCGATCACCGTTTTGGCAGCCGACCGGTGAGAGTGCTAACGCGATCGGGAGTTAGTCAGAGCAGGGGCCAGCGTCAAGCGGGGCGGCCGGGGGGGTCTGCGAAACTTCCGCGACAAGTGAACCGAAAATGAATGGCGGGCTCCGAGGACGTTCAAGCGGGGGCTGGCAGAATCGTCTCGACGCTGGATGCATTTCCTTCCTCGGAAACGCGGACCCGGCCCGAAAAATAAAAGGAGACGACCATGTCCAAGATGTTGAAGATCACCGCCGCCGTCGCCGCTCCTGTCGTCGCCATGGGCCTGATGGCCGCCCCGGCCTCGGCGCAATCCCGTGACCGCGACCGCGACGACACCGCCCGCAACGCCCTGATCGGCGCGGCCGTCGGGGGCCTGGCCGGCGCCATCTACGGCAACGGCGACGGTCGTTATATCGCCGGCGGCGCCCTGGGCGGCGCGGCCATCGGCGCCGTGGCCTCCTCCTCGAACCGGGGTTCGGGCTGCGAATATTATCGCGGCGGCCAGTGCTACCGGAACCAGGGCCACTGGGAGCGGGAACACGGCATCAACAGCCGGGATCCGCGCTGGGAGCAGCGCCGCGACTATCGCGACTATCGTCGGGACCAGCGTTATGACCGCCGGGATGACCGTCGCGACTACCGCTACGACCGCCGCTGGTAGGCGACGGATCCGATGAAGAAGGGCGTCCTGCGGGGCGCCCTTTTTGTTAAGCCGCGTCCTGGCGCGCGCCCCAGTGCGGGAAGGGATCCTCCAGCCTGGACCAGCCCTTGGGCCCGCGCTCCATCTCGAACCGGGTCAGCAGGGCGGCGTCGAACATCGAGGTCAGCAGGTCGCGGTTCATGTCCTTGCCGATCAGGACGATCTCCTGACGGCGGTCGCCATAGGGCTGACGCCAGACCGCCTCGATCGCCTTCAGCCATTCGGGATTGTCGTCGGGCCAGCGATCGCGCGGGGCCGAGGCCCACCACAGGCCGCCCCATTCGTGTTCCGTCACCGCCCCGGCCTGGCTCCAGGACCCGACATAATCCATCCGGCTGGCCAGCCAGAAGAAGCCCTTGGAGCGCCAGACGCCGGGCCATTCGCGGTTCAGCAGGTCGTGGAAGCGCCGGGGGTGGAACGGTCTGCGCGCCCGATAGACGAAGGTGGAGACGCCGTATTCCTCGGTCTCGGGCGTCACCTCGCCGCGCAGGGCCTGGGACCAGCCGGCAGCCTGTTCCGCCTGCTCCATGTCGAACAGGCCCGTGCCGATCACCTGATCCAGAGGCACGGCGCCCCGCACCGCCTCAAGGATCCGGGCGCGGGGATTGAACTGGGTCATCATCGCCTTCAGCGTCCCGAGTTGGACCGCGTCGAGCAGATCGCACTTGTTCAGCACGATGACGTCGGCGAACTCGATCTGGTCGATCAGCAGATTGGCGACCGTGCGCTCGTCGTCCTCGCCCAGATGTTCGCCACGGGTCTTCAGTCGGTCGGTCGAGGGATAGTCGCGGTGGAAGTTGAAGGCGTCGACCACCGTGACCATGGTGTCGATCCGGGCCAGGTCCGACAGGCTGAAGCCGTCCTCGTCGCGGAAGTCGAAGGTGGCGGCGACCGGCATGGGTTCGGAAATTCCGGTGGATTCGATCAGCAGACAATCGAACCGACCCTCGCGCGCCAGCTTGCCGACCTCGATCAGCAGATCCTCGCGCAGGGTGCAGCAGATACAGCCGTTGGACATCTCCACCAGCCGTTCCTCGGTCCGCGACAGGTCCGCGCCGCCGCCGTCGCGCACCAGGGCGGCGTCGATGTTCACCTCGCTCATGTCATTGACGATCACCGCGACCCGCAGCCCGTCGCGGTTCGACAGGATGTGGTTGAGCAGGGTCGTCTTGCCGGCCCCCAGGAAGCCGGACAGGACGGTGACGGGCAATTTCTTGAACTCGGACACGAAGGCGCTCCACGGCTGCTACGCCGAGCTTGACCACAGCCGGGCGACTATGAGAGTTACGTTATAGTATAACATACGTAGTCAGCAAGGTTTTCCATGGCGGTCGGCGCTGTCGTCCAGGGGCTTGCGCCCACAGTCTTCACCACCCTGTTCGAGCCGCAGGTGCGGATGGCGATCTGGTCTAGGCCCAGCCCCATGCCGCCCGACGCCCCGCCCCCGGCCGACTTCACCGCCGAATGCGATGGGCGGTGGATCGCCCCATCGGGTCCAGCGCCCGAGTGGTTGCTGCGGGATATTCAGGGACTGGGGGAGATCGTGGCGGCGATCAGCGGATGCGAGACCTGGCGCGCGCGGTGCGAGACCGTGACCCGGCGCGCCTGCCCACGCTTCCATCAGGACGCGGTCCCGGTGCGCCTGATCGTCGCCTATGAGGGGCCGGGGCCGGAATGGGCCTTCGCCGGCGAGATCGGCGAGGATCTGGACGGGCGCTATATCGGCACGCGCCGTCGGATCCGCACCCTTCATCCCGGCGACATCGCCATCATGAAGGGCACGGCGCCGGGCTGGGAGGCCTGGCCGGAGTTTCCGGAGGTCCTGCATCGCTCGCCGCCGGCCGGGAAACGATCCCCCCGGCGCGTCTTGACGATCGACGCCGCGCCGATGTGAGCCTCAGCCCATCAACCGCGTCATCAGGCCGGCCGTCGAGGGGTCCAGATCGGCGGACGGTCCGCCGGCGTCCACGTCCTTCAGGATCGCCCTGGCCAGGACCTTGCCCAGTTCGACGCCCCACTGGTCGAAGCTGTTGATGTCCCAGATCACGCCCTCGACGAAGGTCTTGTGCTCATAGAGGGCCAGCAGGGCGCCCAGGGTCTCGGGCGTCAGACGGTCCATGACGATGGCGGTCGAGGGGCGGTTTCCGGTGAAGGTGCGGTGAGGCGCCAGACGGGCCGCCTCTTCCTCCGACAGGCCCTGGGCCAGGCCTTCCGCCTTGGCGGCTTCAGTGGTCTTGCCCAGCATCAGGGCCTGACCCTGGGCCAGGGCGTTGGACCAGAGGGGGGATTCCGGCGCGTCCGCATGGGTCTTGGCCACGATCACAAACTCGGCCGGGACGATCTGGGGCCCCTGGTGGATCTGCTGGAAGAAGGCGTGCTGACCATTGGTGCCCGGCTCGCCGAAGACGACGGGGCAGGTCTGGCGCGTGACGGGCGTGCCGTCGCGATGCACCCGCTTGCCGTTCGACTCCATCTCCAGCTGTTGCAGGAAGGACGGCAGGCGGCGCAGGGCGTGGGCGTAGGGGGCGACGGTGCGGGCGGGTCGGTTCAGACCGTCGACATTGAACACCTGGGCCAGGGCCAGCAGGATCGGCGCATTCTGCTCCAGCGGGGCCGAGACGAAATGGTCGTCCATGGCCGCAGCCCCGGCCAGCATGGCCTCGAACACATCCCAGCCCAGGGCGATGCCGCACGACAGGCTGACCGCCGACCACAGCGAATACCGACCGCCGACCCAGTCCCGGAAGGCGAAGGTGCGGCCGCAGCCGAAGGCCGCCGCCTTGTCCGGCGCCGCCGTCACGCCGATGAAGTGTTTGGTCATGCCTTCGGCCGGCAGGGCCGCGGTCAGCCAGGCCTTGGCGGCCTCGGCGTTGGCCAGGGTTTCCTGGGTGGTGAAGGTCTTGGACACGACCACGACCAGGGTGGTTTCGGGGTCCAGGCCGGTCAGGGCCTCGGCCATGTCGCGCGGATCGATATTGGCGACGAAGCGCAGGTCGATGGCGGGGTCCAGCGGGCGCAGGGCGTCCCAGACCACGCGCGGTCCCAGGTCTGACCCGCCGATGCCGACATGGACGATGGCCTCGAACTTGCGCCCTGTGGCCCCCGCCTCGGCGCCCGAGCGCACGGCGTCGGCATAGGTCTTCATGTCGGCGCGCACGGCGTCCACCTCGGCCGAGACCGGCTCGCCCAGGGCCTTGAAGTCGGCGCCGGCCGGGGCGCGCAGGGCCGGGTGCAGCACGGCCCGGCCCTCGGTCAGATTGACGGCCTCGCCGGCGAACAGGGCGGCGCGACGGCCCTCGACGTCGCTGGCGCGGGCCAGATCCAGACAGGCCTCGAAGCCGGCCTTGGTCCAGCTCTGTTTCGACAGGTCCAGATAAAGCCCCGCCGCCTCGACCGACATCCGCGCCAGCCGGTCGGGATCGGCGGCGAACTGCTGGTCGATACGGGTCGCGCCGGCCTCGGCGGCCGTGCGGTCGAAGGTCGTCCAGGCGTCGTCACGGGTCATCGGTCGTCCTCTGGGAGAGAGAAGAAGGTAAACACTCGTTTACGGGTCGGGCGTATGTCGGTTCAACGTCCTAGCCGACGCTGAAACAGGAAGTCACCCTCATGTCCTGCGGCCTTGCTCTCACGATCGCCCTGGCCCTGTCCAATCCCGCCGTGGCCCTGGCGGCCGAACAGCCCCCTGCGGCGGTCGGGGCGCCGGTGTCGGTGGCGACCGAGCCCCTGTTCGCCGACATCGTCGCCCGGTCCGGCGCGCTGAAGGCTCTGGTCGACGGCTGGGCGGCGGCCAAGGCGGCGGATCAGGCGGACTTCTTCACCAGCCAGGCCTTCACCGGCTTCAAGGCCCAGGCCGAACAGCTGGCCGCGCTCGACATGCAGGGCCACCTGATCCTGAAGGAACGCGGCACGGACGGCGATCTGAAATGCATCCTGCGCGGCATTTCCGAGGACATGCCAAAAAAGGTCCAGGCGGTTCAGGCGGCGGCCACGCCCGCCGACCGCGCCGTCGCCCTGTCGGACCTGTCCTATCTGCTGAACGACAATGTCGAGGTCATCACCGCCCCGCCGCAGCCGGAGGTCTAGGCTTCCTCGTCACCCGGCGAAGGCCGTCACGTCCCCTTCAGAGCCTCGATGACCACGCCTTCGGTCAACAGTTGCGGCAGAATGCGCGGTTCGCCGCCGTTCGCCGGATAGAGCAGATACAGGGGCACGCCCGACCGGCCGTGACGCTCCAGTTCGCGGGTGATGGCGTCGTCACGGCGGGTCCAGTCGCCGACCAGATAGACGGCGTTCGTCGCCTTCAGGGCCTCGGCGACGCGGGGCGAGGACAGGGCGGCGCGCTCGTTGATCTTGCAGGTCACGCACCAGTCAGCCGTGAAATTGACCAGGACCGGACGGCCTTCGGCCTGGGCGGCGCGGACGGATTCGGCGGACCAGGGCGCGGAGGCCATGGGACCGGACTCGGCGACCGACGCCGCCCCCAGAACCGGCGCGCGACCGGCGATCACGGCCAGGACCAGGGCGGCCCCGAGCGCGATCAGGCTGGATCCGCCGGACAGGCGGGCGGATCGGCCCAGGGCGCGCTGGGCCTGGGTCAGACCGAACAGCCACAGGGCGAAGGCGGTGGTCAGGGCGGCCGCCATCAGCAGGGCCAGTCCCTCCGCGCCGGTCTGGCGTGAGAAGACCCAGACCAGCCACAGGGCCGCGCCGTACATGGGGAAGGCCAGCAGGCCCTTCAGCCGATCCATCCATGGGCCGGGCCGGGGCAGGCGCCGCAGCAGGCCGGGCGACAGGCTGACGGCCAGATAGGGCAGGCCCAGGCCCAGGCCCAGCATCAGGAAGATCAGCAACGCCGCCGGCCAGGGCATGAGCAGGGCCGCGCCCAGGGCCGCCGCCATGAAGGGGGCGGTGCAAGGGGCGGCGACGACCACGGCCAGAATTCCGGTGAAGAAGGCGCCCGCGCCGCCCGGCAGGCGCGACAGGGGACCGGCGCCCGCGCCCTGAAGTCCGGCGCCGACATGGAAGACGCCAGACAGGTTCAGCCCCACCGCCAGCATCAGCAGGGCCAGGCCTGCGATCACCGCCGGCGACTGAAGCTGGAAGCCCCAGCCGACGGCCTCGCCCCCGGCGCGCAGGGTCAGCAGGACGCCGGCCAGGACCAGGAAGGTCGCCAGAACCCCGGCCAGGAACAACAGGCCGTCGCGCCGCGCCTCGCGCGGCTGATGGGCCGAGGCGGCCAGGGCGGCGGCCTTCATGGCCAGAATGGGAAAGACGCAGGGCATCAGGTTCAGGATCAGGCCGCCGATCAGGGCGAACAGGGCCGATTGCAGGATCAGGCCCAGGTTGAGCTGGGTTCCGGCGCTGGGGGCCTCGACCTCGCCGGACAGGGCCTTGCCGCCGGTGGTTCCGGCCAGGACCGGGCCGGGTTGGGCCGTGATCTCCCAGGCGCCGGCGTCGGTGGCCAGGACGCCCGAGATCGGACCGTTCAGACCCTTGGCCGTCAGGTCGCCGCCGGGGGTCAGGGTCAGGCTCAGCCCGTTCGGGCCGCTCTGGCCCGACTGGGGGGCGGCGTGGTCGATGATCCCGCCCTCGAACGGATAGAAATAGGCCCGGCTCAGGCCCGCGCCGGCCGTCAGGTCCGCCAGGGGGCCGCCCGTCGCCGACAGGGTCAGGACTCCGTTCTGCAGGGTCGCGCGGGCGTCCAGGCCCGCCGGTCGTGGCGCGGCCTCCAGCACGGCCTGGATGGCGGCGCCATGGTCGGGATCCAGCGGCGGGGCGCCCTCGCGGATCGGCAGGTCCAGACGCAGGCTCATCTGCACCGGCACGCACATCTGGTCGCTGCACACCAGGAACAGGGCGTCGACGGTCAGGGGCAGGGCGGTTCCCGGCCGGGCCGAGGCCGGAACCTCGATCGGGACGGGCAGATAGACGTCGCCGGAATAGCCGTAGTTGACCAGGCTCATCAGCCGCTGGCGCGTGGGCAGGGGCCAGACGATCTCGCCGGTCTGGACCCCGGGCGGCAGACGCCAGTCCAGGGTGGTCGGCCCTCCGGAATCGCCGGGATTGCGCCAATAGGTGTGCCAGCCGGGCGCGATGGTCTGATGCACCGCCACCACGACGGTCGACCCCGGCGCGGCCCAGCGCGACAGGGGAACCAGTTCCGCCTCGATATTGTCGGCCCGTCGCGGACCGGGCGGCACGGCCGCCGCCGCCTCGGCCGGACGGCTGACCGGCTGGGCTTCGGCGACGGACGGAACGCCCGGCAGGACGGACAGGCCGAGGCAAAACAGCAGGGCGTACAGGAAGGCGGTCGGGCGCATGACCTGCTTCTAGGCCCTGCGACCCGCTCTGTCAGCGTGTCCGATCAGCCGAGTTTTCAGCGGCGCGGGTGGGCGTCCACGACCACTTCGGTGCGCCGGCGCAGGGGCTCGGCCGCCCCGCCCGCCGTGGTCGCGCCCGCGTCCCCTGCGGCGTCCACATCGAACACCGGCGACGGCAGGCCCGCCGCGTTCAGGGCCTGGGCCACGGTCCGCGCGCGGCGCTGCGACAGGCTCAGATTGGCCTCGCTCGCTCCGGTCGCGTCCGCCAGACCCACCACCTGGATGCTGCGCACGTCGCAGGTGCGCAGCACGCCCGCCGCCGCATCGATGGCCTGATCGGCCGCGTCGGTCAGCCGCGCCTCGTTCTCGCGGAAATAGATGTCGAATTGCACCGGCATGCACAGGGAACCGCTGGTCACGATCTGATCCCGCCGCATCGGCGTCGCACAGGCCCCCACCGCCAGCAGCCCGCCAGCCAGAGCCAGAATTGTTATCGTTTTCATGACTATCCCCTGTGTCACACCATCGTCCTGCGCACGAAAAAGGCGGCCCGTCCACGACGAACCGCCCTTCCCGAAACTCAAACCGGTCTCGAACCGGACCAGGGCCCGGTTCGAAGTCACGGCTCAATAACGGCGTTGGCCGTTATCCCAGTAGCACTCGTCCTGGCGGTTGTCGTAGCAGTAGTAGGTGCGGCCTTGGCTGTCGCGGTAGCGCTGCTGGTTGTTGCGGTCCTGGCTCGAACCGCGGATCGCGCCCGCTGCGCCGCCCAGGGCGCCGCCGATCAGGGCGCCGGTGGCTGCGTTGCCGCCGCCGACATTGTTGCCGATGACGGCGCCGGCGACAGCGCCGAGGCCGGCGCCGATGGCGCCCTGGCGCACGGTCTGGTTCGAGTTGCCGTAAGGGTCGCTCGCGCAGGCCGAAGCCAAAAGACCGGCGCCGGCGATCGCGATGATGGCCTTGTTCATGATGAAATCCTCTATCCTGGGTTCGCCCCGAAGGCGATAACGCTGGAGTACGGCTCCGGTTCCCCTGTCTATCGTCGTTCTACCGAAACGACTATGCTTAACCGGCGTGGGTCAGCCTGCGCAGTCCTTGGGGGGAAATGATGCGGTTTTCTGATGTGACGCGCGCCACGGCCGGCGCTGAAGGCCCGATCTGGGCGCGCAGCAAGAAGCGCAAGGCCTCGGCCGCGCCGCTGGTCAATCTGCTGGTGACCCTGCTGGCCCTGATCGGCGCCCTGACCCTGGTCTTGTCCATCAAGGAAGGATCGGTCCAGGCGGCGGGCCGGATGATGGACGGCTGGATCATGACCGGCTGGACCGGGGCGCAGAGACTGGCGGGTCGCGCCCCGGAAGCCGCAGAGGTCGCGGCCGACAAGGCGGGTCAGGCGACCGAAAGAACCGGCGACGCCCTGAAGGCCGGCGCCTCGACCGCCCGCGACGAACTGAAGCAATAGTCACGCTTGTCGGGAACGGGCGGGCCGCCTGAACGTTCGGCGGCCATGACCGACACCCTGAGTTCAGAACCCGACGCCGACGCCGGCGAGCCGCGCGACGAGGCCGCGCGTCGTCTCACGCCCCATGCGTCGCTGGGCCGGGCGGTGATGCTGGTCAATCCCTTGTCCGGCAGCGTCGGCCCGCGCGCCGAGGCCGAAGCCGAGGCGATCCTGGCGGACTATGACCTGCAAACCCAGGTCGTGGTGCTGGAAGCCGGCAATTTCGACCAGGCCATCGCCGACGCCTTCGCCGCCGCGCCGGACGTGATCTTCGTCCTGGCCGGCGACGGCACGGCGCGGTCGGTGGCGGCGAAGGCCAGGCCGAATGGTCCGATGATCGCCCCCCTGCCGGGCGGCACGATGAACATGCTGCCCAGGGCCCTGTACGGCACGGCCGACTGGAAGCTGGCCCTGCGCCGCGCCCTGGAGGAGGGCGAGCCCCAATCGGTGTCCGGCGGCGAGGTGTCGGGGGAATATTTCTACTGCGCCGCCATCCTGGGCTCGCCGGCCCTGTGGGCGCCGGCGCGCGAGGCGATGCGGACCGGCAAGGTGAGACTGGCCTGGGCCTATGCGCGGCGGGCGTTGAAGCGGGCCTTCACCGGTCGGTTGAGGTTCAGTCTGGACGGCGGCCCCCGGCGTCGGGCCGAGGCTCTGGTGCTGATCAGCCCGATGATCTCCAAGGCCATGGAAGAGCCGGACGGGCTGGAAGCCGCGGCGATGGACCCGTCCGACGCCAGCCAGGCCTTCCGCCTGGCCGCCAACGCCCTGTTCAGCGACTGGCGCCACGATCCCGCCGTCTCGACCCGTCCGGCCAAGCGGATCGACGTCCGGGCGCGCTCCAAGATTCCCGCCGTGATAGACGGAGAGCCCGTCCTGTTGAAATCCGAGGCCACCGTGCGATTCATTCCCAAGGCGTTCCGCGCCCTTGCGCCCCGGCCCCCCGCGGCCGAGGACAGTCTCTGATGGGGCGTGTTCTCCAGTTTTCGGACGTTCATTTCGGATGCGAGCACAAGGGGGCGGTGGCGGCGGCGCTGGAATACGCCCACGCTACGCCCAATGATCTGGTTCTGATCACCGGCGACATCACCCAGAAGGGCTATCCGGTCGAATTCCGGGCGGCGGGGGAATGGATGCGGGCCATGCCGGAGCCGCGCTTCGTCATCGTCGGCAATCACGACGTCCCCTACTGGAGCCCGGTCGCGCGCCTGTTTCATCCGTGGCGCGCCTTCGAGACGGCGACGGGTTTTCCGGCTCACGACGGACAGTTCTGCAACGACACGGTTATGGTGCGGGGCGTCGTCACGGCGCGCGGCTGGCAGGCGCGGCCCAACTGGTCCAAGGGGGTCATCGATCTGGACCAGACCCGGCGCGCGGCCGAGGCCCTGCGTCAGGCGCCGATCGGGGCGTTGCGCATCCTGGCCTGTCATCATCCCCTGGTCGAGATGATCGGCACGCCGATGACCGGCGACGTCAAGCGCGGCGACGAGGCGGCCCTGATCTTCGCCGAGGCCGGGGTGGATCTGATCATGACGGGCCATGTCCATGTGCCCTTCGCCCTGCCCATCGATCTGGCGGACCGCTGCTCCTACGCCGTGGGGTGCGGGACCCTGTCGCACCGCGAGCGGGGCTCGCCGCCGGGCTTCAATCAGGTGGACTGGGACGCCAGGACCATCACGGTCACGGCCCTGGCCTGGGACGGGCGGGACTACAGCCCGCATCAGGTCTGGCGGCTGCCGCGTCGTCAGGACACCCGCAAGGCCGCGACCGCGCCCAGCCCGAACAGGCCGGGCGAACTGGAGAAGGCGGCGGTCTGAGCCGTCGCGTCTCTATTCCCGGGTGACGGCGCCAATAGAAAAAGGGCCGGAACTCGCGTTCCGGCCCTTCTGCATTTTGTCGGTTCTGCGAGCGCTATAGTCGAGGGGCGCCGCGTCCGCGGAGTCCGCCGGCCACGAGGGCGATGACGAACAGGATGATGGCGATCACGGCGATGAATTTGGCGATCTCGAACGAGAAGTTCGCGATGCCGCCGAAGCCGAGAACGGCTGCGATCAAGGCCACGACCAGGAAGATAATTGCCCAGCGAATCATGGGTTTAGCTCTCCTGAGTTGATGTTTCCGACGGCGGCCTTGCAGCCGTTCGTCCCGTCGGAAGATCAACGGTCCCGGACGCAGGGCGTTCCGTGGCCTTCGCAGAATCCTCAGCGCCGACGGCGCCTTTTGGCGTAGCCGCCCTGATCCATCTTCCGCTCGGCCACCATGCTGGCGACGATCGCGGCCAGGGCCGGATTGCGCAGCAACAGGAAGGCCGCGCCCAGTCCGCCGACCGCGCCGATGATCGGGCGTTCGCGAACGATATGGATCAGCTTGCCGATCAGACCGTCCGGCGCATCCTCCTCGTCCTCCTCGTCGTGACTTTCGCCCTTCAGGAAGACGAGTGCGACGACCAGGGCGACCAGGGCGAACAGGGCGAAGGTGATGGCCGAGGCGCCCAGGGGCGTCGTGACCAGGCTGATGGCGTGGAAGATGGCGACGCCGAGAAACACCACGGCCAGAAAGACGCTCGCGGCGGCCACGCTGGTCGCCACGATGCGTTTGACGATGCCCTTGAACATCAGCGGCGACGGCCGGCCAGAAGCAGGCCCAGAACCACGCCGACGCCGAGGGCGATGGCGGTCGACTGGACCGGACGTTCCTGCACCCGCTCGACGATATAGCGCTGGGCCTCGTCCAGGCGTTCGGCGGCGTCGTCGTAATATTCGCGGCCGCGCACCCGGGCGGTGTCGTAATAGCCGCGCGCCTGGTCGCGCACTTCCTCGCTCTTGGCCCGCAGCTTGGCCTCGGCCTCCTCGGCCTTTTCGCGCAGACGCTGGGTTTCTTCGCGGGCGCCGATCTTCAGATCCTCCTTGAGGGTCTTCAGGTCGGCCTTGATGTCTTCTCTAGCCTTGGTGGTGGCCATGGTGCGCGCTCCGGTTTCAAGCTTGGCAATAGAATAGGGGACCCCGTTTCGGAACGCTACATCCGGCGCGAGGTTCCCTTCGCCCACCCGTGATCCCCGGCCTCGTCAGGCGCGTTTCGCCGTTCTAGATTGGGGAAATGACCGACCTGCTGTTCGCCCCCCGCCCCGCCCCCACCCTGCCGATCACCGGCGACGCCCGGCGCTTCCCGGTTCGCCGCATCCTGTGTGTCGGCCAGAACTACGCCGCCCATGCGCGCGAAATGGGGTCGGACCCGGACAAGCAGTCCCCCTTCTTCTTCTCTAAGCCCGGCGACGCCCTCGTGTCGGACGGGGCCGACCCGGCCTATCCGTCGGCGACGGACAATCTGCATTTCGAGGCCGAACTGGTGGCGGCCATCGGCGAGGACGGGCGGATCGTGGGCTGGGCGGTCGGCTGCGACCTGACCCGTCGCGATCTTCAGGCCGAGGCGAAGGCGGCCGGGCGGCCGTGGGATGCAGCCAAGGGGTTCGACCAGTCGGCCCCCTGCGGCGCCCTGACCCTGGGGCCGCTTCCGGCCCCGGCGGGGGTGATCGCCCTGAGCGTCAACGGCGAGACGAAACAGTCCAGCACCCTGGACGACATGATCCTGAACCCCGATCAGATCGTCGAGGCGGCCGGGAAACTGTGGTCGCTCCAGGCGGGCGACCTGATCTTCACCGGCACCCCGTCGGGCGTCGGACCCCTGGCGCGCGGCGACGCGGTGGTCGTGACCATCGACGGCCTGGCGCCCCTGAGCTTCAAGATCGTCTGATGATCCTGCACGGCTATTGGCGTTCGGGCGCCAGCTACCGGGTCCGCATCGCCCTGGGCCTCAAGGGCCTGGCCTATGAGACGGCGGCGCATGACCTGCGCAAGGGCGAGCAAAAGACGGCCGATTATCTGGCCCTGAACCCTCAGGGCATGGTGCCGGCCCTGCAGGACGGCGATCAGGTCGTCACCCAGAGCCCGGCCATTCTGGAATGGCTGGAGGAGGTTCATCCCGAGCCGGCCCTGTTGCCGAAGGGGCCGGCCGACCGGGCCCGTGTCCGGGCCATGGCCGCCCTGATCGGCTGCGATATTCATCCGCTGAACAATCTGCGCGTCCTCAGGTCGTTGCGCGAGGATTTCGGGGCGGACCAGGCCGCCGTTGACGCCTGGGCCGCGCGCTGGATCGCGCCGGGTTTCGACGCCCTGGAGATCCTGGTGGGCCGCCACGGCCAGGGGTGGAGTTTCGGCGACCGGCCGGGCCTGGTCGACTGCTATCTGATGCCGCAGCTCTATTCCGCGCGGCGGTTCAACATGGCGCTCGAGGCCTGGCCGGGGCTTCTGGCGGTGGAGGCGCGGGCGCTGGACCACTCCGCCTTCGGGGCGGCGCACCCGGATCGGCAGCCCGACGCCGACGCCTGATCCGCCATACCGACGATCTCCAGGTAAGACTCGCGTAACGTCTCGCTCAACCTCCTTTAAGCTTTGGAGGTGCAAGATGGGAATGTGACGCATTCCCCCGCCACCCCTTCGGCGCCTTCGCCCATAGATCGCCTGGCTCTCGCCGTGGTGACAGAGCCGGGACGCGCCCTGAATCCGTTCATGGCCGCGCCGTCGGGCGCGCGCGAGGACGCCATGCGCTTCCTGTTGCAGACGGGCGCGGACGCCGGTGTCAAGATGATCGCGACCAAACCGGGCGGCGACGGCGAACGGCTGCTGGGCCAGGCCTGGCCCTTCCCCTCGCCCTTCCGCGTGACGGTTCAAACCGTGGCCCTGAGCGAAGGCCTGGATCGGGTCGAGGCGCGGGCGCGCCGGTCGCTGGAACGCATGGGCCTGCCGCGCGGCGAGGCCCTGCTGGTCAATAACGCCGCCGACCTGGCCGGGGCCGAGGGCCGCGCCCTGTGGGACCGGCTGCAATCCCTGAAGACCCGCGGCCTGTTCCGCAGCATCGGCTTCTGCGCCACGGTCGAGGACGGCCCGGCCCTGCTGGCGCGCCGGCTGGAGGCCGACGTGGTTCAGATTTCCTGCAATCTGCTGGACCAGCGGGCCGCCGCCGAGGGCGTGCTGGACGAGATCAAGGCCGGCGGCGCCGAGGTGCACCTGGCCTCGGTCTTCGCCGGCGGGCTTCTGTTCGCGGTCGGCGATGAATTGCCGCCCCATCTGGCCAACTACGCCCAGGCCCTGTCGCGGACGCGCCGGCGTCTGGCCGAACGGCGCTGCGATCCGATGCAGGCGGCCCTGGCCTATGCGTTTTCGCTGAAGGCGGTGGACCGGGTGGTCGCCAGCGTGGCCTCGGCGGCCGAACTGCGCGCCATCCTGGCCGCCGCCCACGCGCCCGGCCCCGATCTGAGCTGGCCGGAGCTGGCGCTCGAGGCGCCGGCGGCCTTCACCGCCGACGCCCGCGCGCGGATCAGTAGCGCAGCCTGACCCCGACATAGGCCGACCGGCCGGGCTCGCCGTAGCCCAGCACCTGCTGATACCGCTCGTCGGCCAGGTTCTCGATCCGGGCCGTCAGGGCGACCTGATCGGTCAGCTGATAGGCCGTGTTCAGGTTGGCGGTGACGAAGCTGTCGCGCACCCCGCCGGAATCATCCTGGTCGCCCTCGGCGCGGACGGTCAGGGCGCCCGAAATCCGATCACCCGTCCAGCCCAGGGTGGCCGATCCCGCATGTTCAGGCACGCGCAGCAGGCGCGCGCCGGTCGAGCGGTCTTCGGCGTCGGTCCAGGCATAGGCCAGGGTCAGATCGAAGCCGGCCCCCAGCAGGGCGCGGCCTTCCAGTTCGACGCCGTCGGAGCGGGTCCGATCGACGTTGTCGTAGTAGATATCGAAAGTATCTTCATTGAAGAAGTAAATGATCTGATCCTCGACATTCAGGCGATACAGGGTGGCGCGGCCGTCGAAACGACCGTCGGCCGAGGCCCAACCCAGTGCCACTTCGATGCTGTCGGCCGTTTCCGGCTTCAGGGTCGGATAGGGAGTCGACGAGAAGCAGAAGTCGCAAACCGCCTGGCTGACTGACGGGGCCTTGAAGCCCGTGCCATAGGCGCCCGACAGGATGAAACCGCCGGTCAATTCATAGGCGGCGGAGATCCGGCCGGTGGTCTTGGAGCCGAAGTCGTCCGTATCGTCGAACCGCAGGCCGCTGGTGATGCTGAGGGCGTCGCTGACTTCATAACGGGCCGTGCCGAACACCGAGCTCGTGCCCAGGCTGACCTTGTCACCTGTCGAGATACTGCCTTCGCTTTCCTCGCGTTCGGCGCCGAAGGCGTAGGTGGCTGCGCCGGCCTCGCCATTCGCCTGCCAACGATAGGCCTGACGGTCGGCTTTGAAGGTCGAGGGGAAGGCGCTGAAGGTCTGGCGCTCGATGTCCGAGGTCGAGACGCTGAACTGGTGGTCTAGCCCGAAGCCTTCGACGCTCGCGCGAGCAAAGCCCGACCATTGTTCGGATTCTGACGTGTCGTCATTGTCGGAGACCGGGAAACCGTTATCCATATCGGCATCGCTCTTGGACCAGCGGGCCGATCCGTCGAACTTGACGTTGTCGGAGACGGCGTAACGTCCCTTCACGCCTGCGGTGGTGGTGGTGAAGCCGTCAGCCTCGGGATTGCCGTTGGCTTCGTCGGCGGCGGAGATTCCATCGGTGTCGAAATGCGATACATAGGCGCTGACGGCATAGGTCTCATTGGCGACGCCGGCGGCCAGACGCCCGCGCACCGTGTCATAGCTGCCGGCCTCGGCTTCGGCGCGCAGACCGTCGATCTCCTTGGTGGTGAAGGAGATCACCCCGCCGATGGCGTCGGACCCCCACAGCGACGACTGGGGACCGGACAGGACTTCGATCCGGTCGATGTCGCCCAGTTCGAAGCCAGAGAAATCATAGGCGCCGTTTGGTTCAGCCGCGTCGTTGACAGGCGCGCCGTCGACCAGGACCAGGGTCTTGCCGGGCGTGGCGCCGCGCATCCGAACCTGAGCGAGGCCGCCGAAGGCGCCCGTGCGCGTCACCGACAGGCCCGGCACGTCGGACAGGATGTCGGCGGCGAAGACGGCGCCGCGCTGTTCGATCGTCTTGGCGTCGATGACGCGGGCGCCGGGCGTGTCGGCGACAATCGCCGAGATACGGGTGGCGGTGATGACGACGTCGTCCAGCTGGGTCGCCTCGTCAAAGGCGAAGGCGGGCGCGGCGAAGGCGGCGGACAGGGCCGCCGTGGAGAGAAGAATGGAGCGCTTCATTGAGCGAGAATCCCCGATGTCGGCTCCGCGAGTGCGCGCGAGGAACCGGTATGAGCGAGCCGATCCGCCGGGCCTGAAAGGTCCGGACGGCGCAAGATCGGGTCGCTACGACGAGAAGTCCCCGCGCCTCTGTCTGGTCCCGGACAGCGGACGAGCGACGTCAGGCGGCCAGGTCTCCTGGCTTGCGGGTCATAAACCGCCGTCCTCGCCTTCCCAGTCACCCAGTGGCGCCGGGGTCGAGACCCCGGACGGACGACGCTCTCGCCGCCTACAGTTGCGGGCACAGCCACGGTGTCTCACCGTGTTCCCTTAACCGCCTGACACGGCCTATCGCAGGGGTGACAAGCCTGTGCAAGAGCCGTTAACGGGCTTGAGCGGTCGGTCGCGATCCGTCACCCTGACGGCACATGAACGCGCCCGCTTTTCCCTCCCCCGAACATTCGCCTGAAGTCGCCGCCTCGCTGGAAGGGGCGACGCCCTTCATGGCGCAGTATCTGACGGCCAAGGCCGGACAGCCGGACGCCATACTCTTCTTCCGCATGGGGGATTTCTACGAACTGTTCTTCAAGGACGCCGAGGTGGCGGCCGCCGCCCTGGGCATCACCCTGACCAAGCGGGGCAAGCACCAGGGCGAGGACATCCCCATGGCCGGTGTGCCGGTCCATGCGATGGAAGGCTATCTGGCCCGGCTGATCCGCCTGGGCCACAAGGTCGCCATCTGCGAACAGCTGGAAGATCCCGCCGAGGCCAAGAAGCGCGGCGGCAAGGCCGTGGTCCATCGCGGCGTGGTGCGGGTGGTGACGCCGGGCACCCTGACCGAGGACAGTCTGCTGGATGCGCGGGGCGCCAATCGTCTGGCGGCCGTGGCGGTGCGCAAGGGGCGGGCGGCGGTGGCGGTGGTGGAGCTGTCGTCCGGCGCTGTGGACAGCGTCGCCTGTGCGCTGGAGGACCTGGGCGCGGCCCTGGCGGCGTTCCGGCCGTCTGAGGTTCTGGTCACGGACCGGATCTATTCGGACCCGGCGACGCGGGACGCCCTGGACGGGTCCGGCGGCGTGGTTCAGGCCCTGGCCAGCGCCATCGCCGAGCCCCAGGCGGCCCAGGCGCGGGTCGAGCGGCTGTATGGCGTCGCGGCCCTGGACGGATTCGGCGCCTTCGAGGAGGCGGAAATTTCGGCCCTGGGCCTGATCGCCGCCTATCTGGAGACGACCCAGGCCGGCAAGGTCCCGGCCCTGGCGCCGCCGCGTCGGCTGGGCGAGAGCGGTTTTCTGGCCATCGACCCCGCGACGCGGACCAGTCTGGAGATCGACCGGACCCAGAGGGGCGAACGCGAAGGCTCGCTGCTGGCCTGTATCGACCGCACCGTCACCTCGGGCGGGGCCCGGGCCCTGGCGGAGCGGATCGCCCGGCCGTTGCGCGATCCGCTGGCGATCAACGAACAGCTCGACGCGGTCGAATGGCTGCTGGAGCGGCGCGATCTGCGCCGCAACCTGCGCGAGGGGCTGAAGGCCTCCTCGGACATCGCCCGCGCGGTCGGACGGCTGGCCTTGGGACGCGGCGGTCCGCGCGATCTGGCGGCGGTGCGTGTCGGCCTGACCATAGCGGAGGGGGTGGCCGGCCTGTTCATCGGCCAGGTGGATCCGATCACCGGTCAGCCGCGCCGCATCGCCCTGGCCTTGGATCGTCTCAGCCTGTCGCCCGAGGTGTCGCGGCTGAAGGCTGATCTGATCGACGGCCTGGTGGACGAGCCGTCCCACCTGGCGCGCGACGGCGGTTTCGTGCGCCCCGACTATCGTCCCGAACTGGACGCGGCCCGCACCCTGCGCGACGACAGCCGCCGGGTGGTCGCCGATCTGGAGGCGCGGGCCGTGGCGGAGTCGGGCGTGGCCTTCAAGGTCAAGCACAACGCCGTCCTGGGCTATTTCCTCGAGACCTCGGCCAAGGCGGCGGAAGGCCTGCTGCGGGCCGGGCCGGACAGCCCCTTCATCCATCGCCAGACCCTGGCCAGCCAGGTGCGGTTCACCACGGTCGAACTGTCGGAGCTGGACGCCAAGATCAGCCAGGCCGGCCACCGCGCCCTGGCCATCGAGGCCGAGACCTTCGAGACCTGGCGGCGCGAGGTCGCCCGTCTGGCCCAACCGCTGCAGGCGGTCGCCGAGGCCCTGGCCGAACTGGACGCCCACGCGGCCCTGGCGGAATGGGCGCAGGAGGTCGGGGCGACCCGGCCGGTAGTGGACGACAGCCTGGCCTTCTCCGTCGAGGCCGGGCGGCATCCGGTGGTCGAGGCGGCGGTCAAGGCGGCCGGCGATCCCTATACGCCCAACAATGCGCGGCTGGACGGCTCCGGGGCGGATTGCGCCCGTCTGGCCATCGTCACCGGGCCGAACATGGCCGGTAAATCCACCTTCCTGCGCCAGAACGCCCTGCTGGTGATCCTGGCCCAGGCCGGGGCCTTCGTGCCGGCGCTGTCGATGCGTCTGGGCGTGGTGGACCGGCTGTTCAGCCGGGTCGGGGCGGGCGACGACCTGGCGCGGGGGCGGTCCACCTTCATGATGGAGATGGTCGAGACCGCCGCCATCCTGACCCAGGCCACGCCGCGCAGCTTTGTCGTTCTGGACGAGATCGGGCGCGGCACGGCGACCTATGACGGCCTGGCCATCGCCTGGGCCACGGCGGAGGCCCTGCACGAGACCAATAGGGCGCGCACCCTGTTCGCCACCCACTATCACGAGCTGGCCCAGCTGGAGACGCGGCTGGACCATGTCTGCAACCTGTCCATGGTGGCCAAGGAGTGGAACGGCGATCTCGTCTTCCTGCACGAGGCGGCGCCGGGGGCGGCGGACCGGTCCTATGGGGTGCAGGTGGCCAAACTGGCGGGCGTGCCGGGCGCCGTGGTCGCCCGCGCGAGATCCGTGCTCGAACGGCTGGAAGGGGAGAAGGCGGCGACCGCCCGTCTGGACGACCTGCCGCTGTTCGCCCTGGCGGAACCGGCGCCGGTCCTTGCGCCCTCGCCGGTCGAGACGGCGCTCGGGGCCGTGGACCCCGACGCCCTGACCCCGCGCGAGGCGCTGGAGGCCCTCTACAGGCTCAAGGGAATGCTCACATCGAGATGAGATAGAGTATTGCCGTCGGGGAAGGTTCTTAACCTTGCTCATGTCAGGGATGCTTGACTGAAGACCCGAAGCCTCCACTGGATACGGCGATGAAACCCAGCGCGCTTTCCCTTTCGGCCAAGATCGCCCTCATGGTGATCGGCGCCCTGGCCGCCCTGACCGCGATCCTGCTGGCGGTGGCCGTGGTGCTGCTGACCCGGGATGCAGAGGCCAGCGCCGCCGAACGCCAGGAGGCCAATATGCGCGTCGCCTGGGACGTGCTGGCCGACTACGGCGACGGGTTTTCGGCGCGGGACGGCCGACTGTATGTCGGCTCCACGCCGATGAACGACTTCGTCGAACCGGTCGATCGGATCAAGGCCCTGGTGGGGGGCACGGCGACGGTCTTCATGGACGACCTGCGGGTCACGACCAATGTGGTCAAGGACGACGGTTCGCGCGCTGTCGGCACCAAACTCAAGCCCGGCCCCGTCTATGACGCGGTGCTGAAGTCCGGCAAACCCTATCGTGGTCAGGCCGACATCCTGGGCAAGCCCTATTTCGTCGCCTACGACCCGATCAAGAACGCCGCCGGCCAGACCATCGGCGTGCTGTATGTCGGCATTCCCAAGGCCGACTTCATGGCCTCGGTGAACCATATGATGGCCGGCCTGCTGATCTGCGGCGTCGTCGTCACCTTGCTGGTGGTGGGCGGCTGTCTGGTCGCCTCGCGCCGCATGTTCTCGCCGCTGCAGGCCCTGTGCGAGCGGATGGAGGCCCTGCGTCAGGGCCGCACCGATTTCGACGCCCCCTGGGTCTCGCGCGGCGACGACATCGGTCAGATCGCGCGCGCCGTCATCGCCTTCCGCGACGCCGCCGTGCGTCAGAAGGCGACCGAGACCGAGGCCGAGGCGATGCGCGAAACCGCCCGCGCCACCCACGCCGCCAGCGAGGCCGAGCGCGAACGCCTGGCCGAGGAAGACGCCGTCGTGGTCGGGGCCCTGGGCCAGGGTCTGGCGGCCCTGGCGCGCGGCGACCTGAACCACCGCATCACCGCCAGCTTCGCCGAGCGCAGCCGCAAGCTGAAGGACGATTACAACACCGCCGCCGACACCCTGGCCGCCACCATGGCCGATATCGTCGATCTGGTCGGGGCGATGCGCGCCGGAACCGCCGAGGTGTCCACGGCCACCGACGACCTGTCGCGCCGCACCGAACGCCAGGCCGCCGCCCTGGAACAGACCGCCGCCGCCCTGGATCAGATCACCGTCACTGTCCGCAAGACGGCCGAGGGCGCCCGGTCCGCCGCCGAGATCACCGCCCAGGCGCGCGGCGGGGCCGGAACGCGCGAGCGGATCATCGCCGACACCACCGCCGCCATGGGCGAGATCGAGGCGACCTCGGGCAGGATCGGCGAGATCATCGGCGTCATCGACGAGATCGCCTTCCAGACCAATCTTCTGGCCCTGAACGCGGGCGTCGAGGCGGCGCGGGCCGGCGAGGCCGGCCGCGGCTTCGCCGTGGTGGCGTCGGAAGTGCGCGCCCTGGCCCAGCGTTCCGCCGACGCCGCGCGCGAGATCAAGGGCCTGATCGCCGCCTCGGGCGCCAGCGTCGGCGAAGGCGCCCGGCTGGTGTCCCAGACCGGCGGCGCCCTGACCGCCCTGATCAACCAGGTGGCCGAGATCAACCAGTTGGCGGGCGAAATCGCCGCCTCGGCCCAGGAACAGGCCGTGGGTCTGGCCGAGATCAATGTCGCCGTGAACCAGATGGACCAGACGACCCAGCAGAACGCCGCCATGGTCGAACAGACCACCGCCGCCAACCAGGCGCTGAGCCAGGAGGCGGAAAAACTGGCCGAGCTGGTGTCGCGCTTCCGCATCGGCGAGCCGGGTGTGGACAGCCAGTCTCAGGACGCCCGGACCGTCTGGGCCGCCTAAGCCCAAGCCGGACAAGATCAAAAAAGCCCGCTCGGCGACTGCCGAGCGGGCCTTTTTCATGTCAGACGCCCGTCGGGGCGCGGCGGATCAGGCCTGCATCATCCAGCCTTCGACGTCCATGGCCGCCTGGCGGACGGCTTCCGAACGGGTCGGGTGGGCGTGGCAGGTGCGGGCGATGTCTTCCGAGGCGCCGCCGAAGCTCATGGTGATGGCGGCCTCGTGGATCATCTCGCCGGCCTGCGGACCCATGATGTGGACGCCCAGAACCTTGTCGGTGGCGGCGTCGGCCAGAACCTTCACGAAGCCGTCGGTCTCGTGGTTGATCTTGGCGCGGCTGTTGGCGGTGAAGGGGAATTTGCCCTTCTTGTACGCGATGCCGGCGGCCTTCAGCTGGTCCTCGGTCTGGCCGACCCAGGCCACTTCGGGGAAGGTGTAGACGACGCTGGGCACCAGAGCGTAGTCGACGTGGCCGTATTTGCCGGCGATGGTGTCGATCACGGCGACCGCGTCTTCTTCCGCCTTGTGCGCCAGCATCGGGCCGTGGGTCACGTCGCCGATCACCCAGACGCCGCCCTCGTTGACTTGGCCGGCGACCTTGAAGTGGTCATGGTCGATGAAGCCGCGCTTGTCCGGCGTGACGCCGATGGTCTCCAGACCCAGGCCCTCGGTGTAGGGGCGGCGGCCGATGGCGACCAGGACGACGTCGCCCTTCAGGGTTTCGGCGGCGCCGCCGGCCGACGGTTCGACCGTCAGTTCGACCCCGTCCTTGACCGGCTTGGCGCCCGTGACCTTGGCGCCCAGTTTGAAGACCATGCCCTGTTTGGTCAGGGTGCGCTGGAAGGCGGTGGCGACTTCGGTGTCCATGCCGGGGGTGATCCGGTCCAGGAATTCGACCACCGTCACCTCGGCGCCCAGGCGGCGCCAGACCGAACCCAGCTCCAGGCCGATGATGCCGGCGCCGATGACGATCAGCTTCTTCGGCACGGCCGGAAGGGACAGGGCGCCGGTGGAATCGATCACCTTGCCCGCCTCGAAGGCGACGCCCGGCAGGGGGGTGGGCTCCGAGCCGGTGGCGATGACGATGTTCCTGGCCTCAAGCGTCTGGACCGAACCGTCGGCGGCGGTCACCTCGACCTTGCCTTTGGCGACGATCTTGCCGCGGCCCTTGATCCAGTCGGCCTTGTTCTTCTTGAACAGGAACTCGATCCCCTTGGTCAGGGCGGTGACGCTGTCGTCTTTGGCCTTGTGCATCTGGCCCAGGTTCAGCTTGGGCTGGACCTCGATGCCGATCTTGGCGAACTCGCTGTTGGCGGCGTCGAACATTTCCGAGGCGTGGAGCAGGGCCTTGGACGGCATGCAGCCGACGTTCAGGCAGGTGCCCCCCAGGGTGGCGCGCATCTCGACGCAGGCGACCTTCAGGCCCAGCTGGCCGGCGCGGATCGCGGCGTTATAGCCGCCGGGCCCTCCGCCGATGATGACGACGTCGTAGGGAACGGGGGCTTCGGCCATGATATCCTCTGGTCTTCTGGCGCGTGGGGGCAGGCGGGCGGACACTAGCGCCGACCCCGCAGGGGTCAACCGCCGGGCGACATATGGGACGCCGGAATCGACCTTTGCAGGGGTAGGAAGCCGTCAGGAGACGATTTCAGGCGCCGGTTCGTCCGTCTGGCCCGTATTTTCGCTCGCGTCCGCGTCCTGCTGCTCCGCGCGGGGCAGGGTGACGGAGACCTCCGCCCCTTCGCCCGGTGTGCTGTCGATCGCCAGGGCGCCCGAGGACTGGCGCGCAAAGGCGAAGGCCTGCGACAGGCCCAGGCCGGCCGCGTCCGGCCGGGTGGTGAAGAAGGGCTCGGCCGCGCGGCGCAGGGTGTCGGCGTCCATGCCGGGGCCGGAATCGCGCACGCTCAGTCTCAGGCTGTCGTCGGCCATCACCGCCAGCCGCACCGCGACCGACCCGACGCCGTTCGACGCCTCGACCGCGTTTCGCGTCAGGGCCAGCACCGCCGCCTCGAAGGCCGCCGGATCGATCCGGGCGAAGGCCGGTTGGGCCGGGGTTTCGATCATCAGGTCGATCGACGGCCCCGACAGCAGACGCAGCTTGGTCTCCAGGCCCGCCAGGAAGATCCCGACGTCCAGCCGCTGAAGATTGGTGCGGTCCTCGTCCTGCGAGAAGGCGCTGAGGCGGCGGGTCAGGCGTTCGCCGCGCTGACCGGCGGCCAGGGCCGCCTGGCCCAGGCGGCGGATGCGCTCGGGCTCGTCGGCATGGCGCAGCATCATGTCCAGGGCCGAGGTCATGACTCCCAGAAGGGCGTTGAAATCATGGGTCACGCCGCCGGCCAGACGGCCGACATTGGCCATGCGCCGTTCGGCCTCCAGCTCGGCGCGAACCGCCTGTTCGGCGCGCGCGGCCTCGGCGACCGTGTCCAGCAGGGCCTGATTATGGGCGGCCAGGATTTCGCTCTCGCGGCGGGCGAAGTCCGCCTGCGCCGTTTGAAGGGCCTCGGCGACGGGATCGCGCGGATCGTCCTGGCCGGCGTCGTCTTCCGGCGCATCGGACAGAGGGGCCGGTTCTGCGGTTTCAGAGCCGGTCTCCATCGGGGCGATGTCGGCCAAGGGGGCGCCGGCCAGCAGGACGGCGTCCGGACGATCCGCCTCGTCGGCCAGGGGCGTCAGGGTCCAGCGGATCCCCGCGCCGTCCGCGTCCACCGTCTCGATCGGCGCAGCCTCGCCGTCATCGGCGTTCAGGGCGGCGCGCAAGGCCTGGCGGCCCTCGGTGCGACGGTCCAGCGGCAGGAACAGGTCGGCGAAGTCGGAACCCGTCACCCCCTCGCCGCGCCCCAGCATGATCAGGGCGGTGCGGTTGGCCTGGCGGATGCGGCCGTCGGCGTCGACCACCACCAAGGCGCCGGAGGCGGCGTCGAACACCCGGTCGGCCAGGCTGGGCCGGGCGGCGGGCGGCGGCGGGGGCGGCGCCGGTTCGATGGCGGGGGTGGTCAGGACGTCGGTCTCGACGATGGCGGCGATGGAGCCGGTGATCTGGCCCCGTTCGTTCTCGATCGGCATGGCCGTGACCGAAACCAGCATCTTCTTGCGGGTCGCGGCGTTCATCATCAGATGCTGGAAGCCCCGCACCGTCTGGCCGCGCAGGGCCCGGGCGCTGGGCAGCAGGTCGGCGGGGATCGGCTTGCCGTCCGGGAAGGTGATGCCCCAGGTCGCGGAATGGAAGCGCAGGCCCAGCAGTTCGGCGTCGCGACGGCCCAGCAGCTGATGGGCGGCGCGGTTGGCGAAGACGAACTTGCCCGTGCTGTCGGTCTCGACCATGGCCACGGGCACGGCGTTCATCGTCTCGAACAGGCGTCTGTCGGAGGATTCGGCCACCTTCTGGACGATGTCGAGCTGGTCGCTTGCGCTGGCGTGGCGGGCGCCGTGGGTCACGGCGAACCAGAGGGCGACGGCCGCGAGGGCGTAGCCGACGACGGCCATGATGCCGAAGATCAGCGTCCAGTTGACCTCGCCTTCGAGAAACATTCGGTCGATCCGTTTCAATCTGGGGCGTCCGCCGCCCAGGTTCGCCAGGATCTGCAAGGGGCGAACCAGCGGAGCGGGGGTGGTCTCCGATACCCAGACCTCATGACGAGGCCCGTCGTCAAGCCGCCCGGAAGCGCGGCGCGCATCGCCCATGAAAAAGGGCCGGACGTCGCCGTCCGGCCCTTTCTGCGTCTAGGTTTCGGGGGCCTAGAGCTTGAAGCGGACGCCGACGAAGATATTGTAGCCGAACTTCTCGTACTCGTAGGTGCGCTCGCGCGAGCCATAGTAGCGAACACCGGCCGAGTCGGTCAGGTTCTTGGCCTCGCCGAACAGTTCGACCCCGTTGCCGAACTCATAGCTGGTGGTGAAGTCCAGCTGTTCGCGGCCCTCGACATAGAGGTCCAGATCGGCGTCGTCGGCGTTGATCTCGTCCAGATAATCGCCGCGCTTGGTGTAGGACAGCCGGGCGCTGAACCCGGCCATTTCGTAGAAGAGGGCCGCATTGTAGTTGCTGTCCGACTGGCCGGGCAGGGAGAAGGTGTCGCGCCCCGCATACAGTCGATCGGTTTTGATCTCGGCGTCCGTCCAGGTGTAGTTGGCGAAGACGCCGAAGCCGGACAGAAGACCAGGCAGGAAGTCGAACTTCTGCTGCAGGTTCAGCTCAAGACCGGCCAGGTGACCGTCCGGCGCATTGACCGGAGTCTCGAAGTCCGCCTCGCCGTCGGCGCCGAAGGGCTCGGTGTACTTCAGAACATAGCGGTAGTCCGTCAGGTCCTTGTAGAAGGCGTTGGCCGAGACGACCCCCAGGCTGTTGAAATAGTATTCGAGACCGGCGTCGATGTTGTTCGACAGGGTCGGCTGGAGATCGGGGTTGCCGATTTCGTAGGAAATGTTCGACCCGTCGGTTTCCTCGATGCGGCGGGGAACGATCTGATCGAACTCCGGCCGTGAGATGGACCGCGTCAGGGCGAAGCGACCGATCAGATTGTCGGAGAAGCTATGGCGCACGGTCAGGTTCGGGAAGAACTCCGTGTCGTCGCGGCTGACGGAGGTCGGGCTGACGGCGCCATCGACCACCTTGGCGGCGTCGCCGTCGAACTTGGTGTTCTCGACCCGGACGCCGACGATGACATTGGTGGCGCCAAGGTCGAACCGCGCCTGGGCGTAGCCGGCGAGGATGTCTTCCCGAGCCGTGTAGTCCGCAGTGATGGAGTCAGGCTCGCGGATCGGGGACGCGGCGCGCGCGCTGGCGAAATAGGCGTCGGCCAGGTCAGCGTCGAACTTGAAGCCGAGGTCATAGTCGTAGTTGCGCGACTCACGGTCGCTCAGCACCGACGCCAGCGTGCCCGGGCTCGCCGAAGAGGCGCGGTTACGGTAGCGCTGCTCGTCCGCATTGATCTCGCGGCTGTTGAACTTGGCGCCGAACTTCCACGTCACGTCGCGACCGGCGAACTGGCTGGGCAGCTCGAAGTTGGTCTTGAAGGCGACGTCTTCCTGCGAGGTGGTGTTTTCGCGGAAGGTGTTTTCGCGGAAAGTGAACTTGGTCGGGTCACGGTAGAAGCCGGTCGGATCGCTGAACACCGAATAGCTCGGCATATAGTGATCCGCGGTGTTGTAGCTCAGCGTTGTCGCGCTGGAGCGATACAGCAGTTCATTGCGGTTCGGGTAGCTCTGTTCGCTCTTCGCCCAAGACAGGCTGGCGTCCCAGACGCCGCCGTTGCCGAATGTCTTTTCGCCGCCGGCCACCAGGGTGGTGATATCGTTCTTTTGGGTGCGGTGACGGATTTGGCGGGTGATACGCGCCCCGGTGTAGGTCGCGGTGGTGTCGGTGGCCCCGGGTTGCAGCTTACCGTCCGAATAGATGAGGCCCAGGGTGTTGCGGTATTCGTCGTCTTCGAACTGGGCGAACGATCCGCGCAGATAGGCGCGGAAGTCGTCGGTCGGGCGCCATTCGAGGGCGCCGGTCACGGCCTGGCGGGTGCGCTTGGTCTCGTAGTCCTTGAACAGGCTCTCTTCGAGCACGAAGATCTCGGCGCCGTTCTGCTCTTCCTTGACCCAGGCGTTCTCGACATTGTCAGGGCGGCGGTTGGTTTCGGAATAGCTGACCGACAGCAGGGCGCCGAAGGTCTCATTGGCGAAGACGTTGGACGCCGTGGCGGCGGCGCGGGTGTCGGAACCGCCGTAGTCGTTATAGCTGCCGCCGGCGTAGCCGCTGACGGCCAGGCGGCGCTTGTCGAAGGGCGAACGGGTCTTGATGTTGACGGCGCCGGCGATGGAATCGGCTTCCTGGCTGGGCAGGAGCGTCTTTGAGACCTCGACATTGGCGACGATGTCGCTGGGCAGGGTGTCCAGATCGACGGCGCGGGTGCCCGGATCGACAGCGGGAACCTGGACCCCGTCCACCGAGACGGCGGTGAAGGCCGAGGGCGCGCCGCGGACGTTGATGTAGCGGCCTTCGCCCTGGTCGCGCTGGATGGCGATGCCTTGCACGCGCTGCAGGGATTCGGCGACGTTGGGGTCGGGATAGCGGCCGATGGCGTCGGCGGACAGGACATTGACCGTGCCGTCGGCGTTCTTCTGCTGGTTCAGCGACCGCGCCACACCGTCGGTGATGACGCCGGTGACGATGACGTCGCTGACGGTCGCGGCCTCGCCTGCGCCCAGCATGATCGACACTTCGGTTCCGCCCTGGACCACGCTGACGGTCTGGGTCGCCGAGGGCTGGCCGATATAGCGGACGTCCAGCACGGCCGTGCCGGTCGGCAGGACGAGATCGAACTCGCCCTGGGTGTTGGTCACGGCGCGTTGTCCGGTGGCTCGCACGATCACCTCGGCGCCCGGAAGCGCGTCCCCGGCGGCGTTGGTGACCCGGCCGTGAACGACTTCGCCTGCGACGGCGACCGAGGCGGCCAGGGCGGAGGCTTCATAGGCGTGGGCCGGCAGGGCGGCGGTCACAGCGGCGAGCGACGCGAGCGAAGCGCCCGCGAGGAGATGGAATTTCATGACGAGGTCCCCAATGTCGGGTTTGCTCCCGACGAATACAGCCGCGCTTACCCCCAGGCGGCAAAAAGATCGCGACGTTTTGGCGACGCTTGCCGCTCGTTTCCTTGTCAGTGAGATTGCGAATGATCCGACAACGGCCGAAATCATGCGATTTCGTCGTGCAAACGTCACAATATGTCCATTGACGCGCCGCGGAGCCTTGCCGATCAGGACGCAGCAGATTCTGTCGGGGGCCAGTCATGACGTTCAAGCCAGCCAAGATTCTAGCGGGCGTCTCGCTCGCGGCCCTGATGCTGACCGCCTGCGCGACCCGCGAGGTCGATTTCCAGGGCGAGGGCGAAGGCTTCGTCGGGCCGGGCGCGCCGGTCCAGGCCGTGCTGGAAACCCCCTCGGTCGGCACGGCCGGCCAGGACGCGGCGGACGATCCCGCCGTCTGGGCCTCGGCTGCGCCGGTCATGGTGATGGGCCAGGCCACTCAGGGCTTCGTGGCCGGGACGGACAAGAAGTCGGGCCTCTACATCTACGGTTTCGACGGCCGGATCCTTCAGTTCCTGCCGGAAGGCCTGCTGAACAATGTCGACCTGATCGAGGGATTGAACATCGACGGCCGGCCGCAGCTGGTGCTGGGCGCCAGCGACCGCACGCCGGGCAAGACGGGAATCTCGCTATATCTGTTCGATCCGGCCGGGACCGGCCAGAACGCTGTCCGCCCCTGGGGCGCGGTCGCCACCGACGTGATCGAACCCTACGGCTTCTGTTTCGCGCGACGCGGTGCTGAGATCCACGCGGTCCTGGTGGGCCACGAGGGCGAGCTGCGTCAGTTCGTGCTGAGCGTGGACGGCGCCGGACAACCGGTCTCGCGCGAGGTGCGTCGCGCCGAGATCGGAACCATTTCCGAAGGCTGCGCCGCCGACGAGGCCACGCACGCCCTCTATATCAACGAGGAAAACGTCGGCCTGTGGCGCTATGGGCTCGACCCGGCGTCGGGCGCGGCGCGGACCCTGGTCCAGCCCATCGCCAGGGACGTCCTGGTCGCCGACGCCGAGGGGCTGACCACGCTGACGGATGGCGACAAACGCTATCTGATCGCGTCCAGCCAGGGCGATTCGACCTTCCCGGTCTGGCGCATCGACGGCGCCACGCCGCAGTACAAGGGCCGGTTCAAGATCGTGGACGGCGTGGTGGACGGCGTCACCGGCACGGACGGTCTGGCCGCCGCCAGCGGCGCGGTCGGTCCCTTCCCCGAAGGTCTGGTCGTCATCCAGGACGACGTGAACGACGTGGGCACCCAGAACTTCAAATATGTGGACTGGCGCGACATCCGCCGCGCCCTGGGCCTGTAATCCAAGGGCGGAAGCCCCTACTGATCCTCGTCGAACTTGCGCGCGACGAGGTCCGTCAGGGCCTCGATCGCCTCTTCGGCGTCTGCGCCCTCAGCCGAGACTTCGATGCTGCAGCCGATGCCGGCGCCCAGCATCAGCAGGCCCATGATCGAACGGGCGTCCACCGAGACGCCGTCGCGGGTGACATGGATCTCGCTGTCGAAACTGGAGGCCAGTTTGACGAACTTGGCCGAGGCGCGGGCGTGCAGGCCGCGCGTATTGCAGATGTCGAGAGTCGTCTTCACGCTCATTTTTCGCCCGCGAGCACCCAGGACGCCACCGAGATGTATTTGCGCCCGGCGTCCTGGGCGTGGGCCACGCAGGCCTCCAGGGTCTCGCGCCCGCGCACGCTGGCCAGCTTGATCAGCATGGGCAGGTTCAGGCCGGCGATGACCTCGGCGTGGGTCTGTTCCATCACCGATATCGCCAGGTTGGACGGGGTGCCGCCGAACATGTCGGTCAACAGGATCACCCCGTCGCCGTCGTTCACGGCGGCGGCGGCGTCGACGATGTCGCGACGGCGTCGCTCCATGTCGTCATCCGGCCCGATACATATGGCCGCGACGCCGCGCTGCGGCCCGACCACATGCTCCATCGCCGAAAGAAATTCCGAGGCCAGTCCCCCATGGGTGACGATAACCAGGCCAATCATGAGAACTTCACTCGCATCCCGCCCTGAACCGTCCCCGGACCTCCCCGCGCCCGCCAGGGAGGCCGGACGCATCCGTTTTGGACCGCAAGGGGCGTGTCATAGACCCGTTATGCGCGGGTTCAAAGCGTCTGAAGCGCGACTGCGACCATCTCGACGGCCGAGGCGGGGCGGGGGTCCAGCGCCAGCAGGGGCAGGTCGATCCCGCAGAAGCGCCGTGTCTGCGGCTCCGGAAGCCGTTCGACCGCTTCGGGAACACAGGCGACGGCCAGGACGACTCTGGCGACCAGCCGTGTCCTGACGGACACGATTCCGACCCCGCGCGCCTCGATCCGGCCGGCGATGGCGGCCGGGGCGGTCGCATGAAGCGCGCCGCCGGACGCCCAGACCCGGGTATAGTCGTCGCTGACCAGCCGCCAGCCCCGCCCGATCAGCCGCAGGGCCAGATCGCTCTTGCCGGCGCCCGACGGACCAAGGACCATCACCGCCGTCCAGGCCCCGTCCCGGCGGACGGCGACCGTGGTGGCGTGAACGGGCGACGGGTCGGTCATGAGCGACGACCGGGCGACGCGGCGGACGGCAGGCCGATCTCGAACCGGGCGCCGATCACCTGGCCGTCTGCGCCGATCCGGTTGTCGGCTGTGACGCGGCCGCCATGCGCCTCGACGATCTGGCGGACGATGGACAGGCCCAGGCCCGAGTTGGAGCCGAAGGCCGCCCCCTTGGGCCGCGAGGTGTAGAAGCGCTCGAACACGGTCTCCAGGTTTTCGGGCGGGATCCCGGGCCCCTGGTCCTCGACGCGGATGCGGATGGGCAGGTCGCCCTCGACCTCTTCCAGCACGACCCGAACCTCGCCGCCGGCGGGGCTGAAGGAGCGGGCGTTGTCGATCAGGTTGCGGAACACCTGTCCCAGGGGGCCGTCGCGGCCGGCGACCCGCAGGCCCTGGGGCGGAGGCTCGAACCGGACGGGAATATCGTCCGGCCGGGCGGTGGTCTCATAGACGCCGACGATATCGGCCAGCAAACGGTTCAGTTCGATGGCGCGGGGCCGGTCGCGCGACAGTTCGGCGTCCAGACGCGAGGCGTTGGAGATGTCGGTGATCAGCCGGTCCAGGCGGCGCACGTCCTGTTGCAGCAGACTGGTCAGCTTCTCCCTCTGGGCGTCGGTCTTGACCAGGGGCAGGGTCTCAAGCGCCGAACGGATCGAGGTCAGGGGGTTCTTGATCTCGTGCGACACGTCGGCGGCGAACCGTTCGATGGCGTCCATCCGTGTGGACAGGGTGTCGGTCATCGACTCCAGCGACCGGGCCAGGTCGCCGATCTCGTCCTTGCGCTCCTCCAGGTCGGGCAGGGAGATGGCGCGGGCGCGCTGAAGCCGGACCTGGTCCGCCGCCGCCGCCAGCCTCAAGACCGGCCGCGCCACGAACAGATGCAGCAAGAGGGAGGCCAGCAGGTTCACGGCCAGGGCCACCAGGGCGAAAGGCACCAGGGCGCGTCTCTGATCGTCCAGTATCTCATCGACATTGCCGGCTTCCAGGGTCAGGACGCCCAGCACCTGGCGGACATGCCGGATGGGGATGGAGACCGAGACGACGCGGTCGCCGGATTCGTTGCGCCGGACGGTCGTCTGCGGCTCTCCGGCCAGGGCGCGCTCGACCTCGGCGGCGACCTCGGCCTCGACGGCCTTCTTGTGTTCGGCGTCGCGAAGGGTCTTCTGGGCGATCTCCCCGGAGGGGGGCGTGCCGGCGGGACGCGCAGGCGGGAGGACCTGGCCAGGGATGTTCTCGGTCACCTCGTAGCTGTCGATGACCGGCAGGCCGTTGATGTCGTAGAGTCGAACCCGCTGGCCGTTCGGGACGAAATTGTCACGCAGCCATTTCGCCGCCTCGCCCACGTCCAGCTCCGGGGTTGGCACGCCCCGGCTGATGCCCAGTTCGCCCAGGACATTGCCCAGCAGTTCGGCCTGGACGGTCAGCGATTCCTGACGCGCCTGGATCAGCCCCTGACGCCATTCGTTCAGAACGAGGGCTCCGCCGAACAGGATCAGCAGGCTGAGAAGGTTGAGCGCCAGGATGAAGCCGCCCAGCCGCGAGCCGCCGAAGCGGAACCTCGGCCGGCGGACAGGCTCCTCGTCGGGCTCGCGCCCGACGGGAAGATCAGCTTTCGCGGTAGCGGTAGCCGACGCCATACAGGGTCTCGATCGCGTCGAACTCATTGTCCACGGCGCGGAATTTCTTGCGCATCCGCTTCACGTGGCTGTCGATGGTGCGGTCGTCGACATAGACCTGGTCGTCGTAGGCGGCGTCCATCAGGTTGTCGCGGCTCTTCACGAAGCCGGGGCGCTGGGCCAGGGCCTGGAGCAGCAGGAATTCGGTGACGGTCAGCTTCACCGGCTTGCCGTCCCAGGTGGATTCGTGACGGGCCGGGTCCATGCTCAGCTTGCCGCGCTTGATTGCCTTGCCGGAAACTTCGGCCGAGGGTTCGGGATCGACGCCGTCGGCGCCGGTGCGGCGCAGAAGGGCCTTGACCCGTTCGATCAGCAGCCGCTGGCTGAAGGGTTTGTGGATATAGTCGTCGGCGCCGAGGTTGAAGCCGAGGATTTCGTCGATCTCCTCGTCCTTGGACGTCAGCATGATGACGGGAATCTGCGAGGTCTGACGCAGGCGGCGCAGCACCTCCATCCCGTCCATGCGCGGCATCTTCACGTCGAGGATGACCAGGTCGGGCGGCGCGCTTTCCAGCGCGGCGAGACCCGAGGCTCCGTCGTGATAGGCCGTGATCTTGTGGCCATGGCTTTCCAGCGCCAGCGAGACGGACGCCACGATGTTCTCGTCGTCATCGACCAGGGTGATGTTGGCCAAGGTTGTCTTCTCCTGAACTTCCCGTTCCCGCGAACGAGAACGCACGGCAAGCGTAACCGTTCGATCACGGTCACATTAGGGCTAATGCAAATGGGCCGCCAACCCGGATGTTTCAACGATAGCCGGGTTCGTTTCCAACGGCGCGATGAAAATTCGTCGTGAAAACCCCCCTTTAAAGCCTTGGGCCTCAATGATCCCGGATGGCCGGTCCGATCCACTACGAAGTCTATGTCCGAAAGACCGCTCCGGCGGGCTGGACCCTGTTGATCGCCACCGAGGACCGCAAACACGCCCTGGAAACGGCCGAGGACCAGCTGCGCGACCGGCTGGCCGCCGCCGCCCGCGTCACCAAGGAGACGCTGGATCCGGACACGATGGAGTTCAACAGCCTCAACATCCTGACGATCGGCGCGCCCGAAGAGAAGAAGAAGCCCAAGAGTGTCGAGGCCGCTCGCCCGGCGTGCAGCGCCCCGGCCGAACTCTATACGCCCCACGCCCGCGCCCTGATCGGCCGTGTTCTGGAGGACTGGCTGAAGCGCCAGGGGGCGACGGCGTTCGAACTCCTGCACCGGCCAGACCTGGCCGAGCGACTCGACGCCTCCGGCGTGGAGCTTCAGCACGCCGTCCAGAAGGTCGCCGTGCCGGAGAGCCAGGCCAGCGGCCAGGACCTGCACAGCGTCGTGCGCCACTACCAGCGGCTGTCGGAAGATGCGGTCGCACGGTTGCTGAAGGCGGGCCGCTCGGGCCTGTTTCCGTCCCTGGAAAAACGGTCGATCGCCGAGCTGGCGCAGGGGTTGAGCGGATCGGCGGACCGCGCCTTCGTCATGGGCGGCGTCGTCGCCCAGGCCCTGGCCGACCGCAAGGGGGCGCGGGACCGGCTGGACGGCCTGATGGACATGATCGACGCCGCGCCGCCGGCCGGGCCGGCGCGCGGGCTCGTCGTGGGCGCCGTCGAACAGATCGCGGCCGAAATGCTGGCGGTGCGCGCGAACCTGGCGGAAATCCTGGGCCCGTCTCTGGACCACGGCGCCAGCCTGGCCGCGGTGGTGCGCATGGTGGCCCCCCGAGAGGTCGAACGGCTGATCGGTCTGGATTCCCGCATGGCGCTGATGACGCCGGCGGTCGAAGGTCCCGCCGCGCGACTGGGCGCGCGTCTGGCGGGGGGCGAGCTCCCGCAGCTGTCGGCGTCCCTGGCGCGGATGGTGACGCGCGAACTGGCCAGCCCGCGGCGGCTGCGGCCCAATGACCCGGTGGGGGAGATCGACATCCTGCGCACCCTCGCCATGGCCCTGACGGCGGCGGCGGGCCGGCTTCTGACCCTGGAAGAGGTGCAGAACGCCTTCGTCGACCGATCCAAGAGCCTGGTCACGCCCGATTTCGTCGGCGCCTATGTCCGCCAATGCCCGACCGCCCTGTCCGAGGCCGAACTGCTGACGCGGCTGTGCGAGAACGTCACCGGAGGGGCCAACAAGCGGGCGGCGGCGCGCTGGCTCAGCGCCTGCGTGGCCTCCGTCCGGCTGGAAAGCGAGATGCGCCAGTCGGCGCCGGGCGGCCCCAGCGTGTCGCAGAAGCTGCTGGTCCTGGCGCGACTGCAGCGGTCGGTGCGGGCCGTACAGCTGGGCGAACTGGATGAAAGACAGATTTCGACGGCCATCGGCGCCCTCGGCGGAACCCTGGAGGCGGACGCCGGGCTGCTGGCCCAGATCGGCCGGGCCCAGGCCACGCCGGTTCAGAAGCTGACGGCCCTGATGAAGATGACCAATGGCGAGACCGCGCCCCTGGGGCCGGCCGCGGATCGCGCCCGCGCCGAAGCGGTCAAGATGCTGCGGATCCCCGAAGTCCGCCAGGCGGCGGACGCCGATACCGAAGCGTCTGCGGCGCTGCAGAGCCTGATGCAGGCGGCCCGGCTGAAGGTCTGAGCCTCAGTCGAAGATGTCGAAGATGCTGTCGCGCTTCTTCTTCTTGTAGCGATAGTCGTCGTCCCGATGGCGATCATCGCCGCGCCGGTCGTCCCTGTAGCCCCGGTCGTCGGCATAGGGACGCCCTCCGCCCCAGGGTTGGGACTGGGGCTGAGAATGGGGCTGGGGCTGGGACGGGGACTGGGACGGGGGCGCGGCGGGCGTCGCAGAGGCGCGACCGTCCTCGGCCGCCGAAGCCATCAGCTTCTCCAGTTCGCCGCGGTCCAGCCAGACGCCCCGGCAGGCGGGGCACATGTCGAACTGCACGCCGTCCCGATCCAGCGTCTGCATGGCGGAATTGTCGTTCGGGCACATCAGAAGAGGCATCGGGGCTCCAGATCAGTCAGGAATCGGGTCGGTTCGGGCGTCGGCGCGACCGGCCGGGAGGGGGACAGACCTGTCGCGCCGACGCATCCGTGCGGTCCGACATCGCGTCGATACGATGCGGCGAAGGGATACGCCGGATCGCGAAGACGCCAGAGGGGCCCGTTCCGCAGGATCCAAGCTAGGCGCCCGGCCGGCTCGCCGCCATGCGTCGTGGCGCCACAGGCCTTCCCCGCTCAGCAGACCTGACCGGCCGCCCAGCCGGAGGACCAGGCCCACTGGAAATTATAGCCGCCCAGCCAGCCGGTGACATCGACCGCCTCGCCGATGAAATAGAGGCCGGGAACCGCCTTGGCGGCCATCGTCTGCTGGTCCAGGGCGGCGGTGTCGATCCCGCCCAGGGTCACCTCGGCGGTGCGATAGCCTTCGGACCCGACCGGCTTGACGCTCCAGGCGTTGACCGCCTGATCCAGCCGCCGCAGCGTCGCATCCGACAGATCAGCCAGATTGCCCGCCGCGCCCTCCCGCTCGCACAGGCTTTCCGCCAGTCGCCGCGGCACGATATGGCCCAGGGCCGTGTGCACGGCCTGGCGGCCGTTTGCCGCCCTGGCGGCCTTGAGCTCATCGAAGACATTACGGCCCGGCGCCATGGCCGCGACGATGGCCTCGCCTTCGCGCCAGTAGGAGCTGATCTGCAGAATGGCCGGTCCGCTGAGGCCGCGATGGGTGAACAGCATGGCCTCGCTGAAACTGGCCTTGCGCGCCTTGGCCCCTTCGGGCGCCGAGGCCACAGTGGCGTCCACCGCCACGCCCGCCAGCGGGATCAGGGTTTCGAGCAGGCCGGCCTCGAACGTCAGGGGGACCAGGGCCGGTCGGGTTTCGGTGACGCGAATGTCGAACTGGCGCGCGACCTCGTAGGCCCAGCCGGTGGCGCCCATCTTGGGGATGGATTTACCGCCCGTCGCCACGACCAGGGCGGTCGCCGTGACCTGGGTTCCGTCGGACAGGACGACGCTCCAGCCGTCGCCGGACCGGTCCAGGCGGTCCACGCCCGTCTTCATCTTCAGGGTCACGCCCGCCGCCGCCATGTCGTCGGTCAGCATGCGGACGATCTGTTTGGCGCTGTCGTCGCAGAACAGCTGGCCCAGCGTCTTCTCGTGCCAGGCGATGCCGGCCCGGTCCACGCGCTTGACGAAGTCGTGCTGGGTGTAGCGACGCAGGGCCGAGGTGGCGAACCGGGGGTTCTCGCCCAGGAAATTCGCCGGCCCGCAGCCCAGATTGGTGAAGTTGCACCGACCGCCGCCGGAGATGCGGATCTTCTCGCCGGGGTTGGCGGCGTGATCGACCACCAGAACCCGACGTCCGCGACGCCCGGCCTCGATCGCGGCCGTCATCCCGGCCGCGCCGGCCCCGACGACGAGGACGTCATAAGACGCCCTCGTCACTTGGAACCTCGCGGTTCCGGCCTCGGGGAGAGCTTAGTAACGGTAGTGGTCCGCCTTGAACGGGCCTTCGACCGGCACGTTGATATAGTCGGCCTGGTCCTGGGTCAGGACGGTCAGCTTGGCGCCCAGCTTGGCCAGGTGCAGCAGGGCGACCTTTTCATCCAGGTGCTTGGGCAGGGTGTAGACCTGGTTCTGATAGGACTTGGCGTTGGTCCACAGCTCGATCTGGGCCAGGGTCTGGTTGGTGAAGGAGGCCGACATCACGAAGGACGGGTGGCCCGTGGCGTTGCCCAGGTTCACCAGACGGCCTTCCGACAGCAGGATGATCTTCTTGCCGTCCGGGAATTCGATGTGGTGGACCTGAGGCTTGATCTCGTCCCACTTGAAGTTCTTCAGGCCGGCGACCTGAATCTCCGAGTCGAAGTGGCCGATGTTGCAGACGATGGCGTTGTTCTTCATCTGCCGCATGTGTTCGACCGTGATGACGTCCTTGTTGCCGGTCGTCGTCACATAGATGTCGGCGCGGCCGGCGCTGTCGTCCAGGGTCTGGACCTCATAGCCTTCCATCGCGGCCTGAAGCGCGCAGATCGGGTCGATCTCGGTCACGATCACGCGGGCGCCGCCCTGGCGCAGCGAGGCGGCCGAGCCCTTGCCCACGTCGCCGTAGCCGCAGACCACGGCGACCTTGCCCGACAGCATGACGTCGGTGCCGCGACGGATGGCGTCGACCAGGGATTCACGGCAGCCGTACAGGTTGTCGAACTTGGACTTGGTGACGCTGTCGTTGACGTTGATGGCGGGGAAGGGCAGCTCGCCCTTTTCGGCCATCTGATACAGGCGGTGAACGCCCGTGGTCGTCTCTTCCGACACGCCGCCGATGGCGTCGCGGATGGCCGAGTAGAAGCCGGGCTTTTCGGCGATGTAGCGTTTCATCACCTTGAAGAGGGCTTCTTCCTCTTCGTTCTGGGGATTGGCCAGGACCGAGATGTCCTTCTCGGCCTTGGGACCGAGCACGCAGAGCAGGGTCGCGTCGCCGCCGTCGTCGAGGATCAGGTTCGGATAGCCGCCGTCAGCCCATTCGAAGATCTTGTGCGCGTAGTCCCAGTATTCCTCCAGGGTCTCGCCCTTGGTGGCGAACACCGGCGTGCCCGAGGCGGCGATGGCGGCGGCGGCGTGGTCCTGGGTCGAGAAGATGTTGCACGAGGCCCAGCGGACTTCGGCGCCCAGGGCTTCCAGCGTCTGGATCAGAACGGCCGTCTGGATGGTCATGTGCAGGCTGCCGGCGATCCGGGCGCCCTTCAGCGGCTGGCTGGCGCCGAACTCTTCGCGCAGGGCCATCAGGCCCGGCATTTCCGTTTCGGCGATCGCGATTTCCTTCTTGCCCCAATCGGCCAGAGAAATGTCGCGGATGATGTAGTCGGTCATGGGGGCTCCTGGCCGCAGGGGATTTTCCAGCCCTCATAGCCTGTGGAGCATGAAGGAGCAATAAACACATAAGGATATCCTTATATGCACTATGACCGATGTCGGGCTCAGCAGTTTCTTAAGCCATCCCCGTTAGGCAGGGCGGAATGGAACGCCGCGCCCTTCTCGGTCTCGCCCTCGTCGCGACGGCCGCCGCCTCGACCCCCGCCCGCGCCTCATCGAGCGGCGGCGCCGCTCCGTCGGCCGACACCTATTTCCGCCTGCCGGTGGTCACGGGCTCGATCCCGCGTCCCGGCGGCCGGCGCGGCGTCCTGTCGGTCGAAGTCGGCGTGGATGTGCCCGACGCGGCCCTGCGCACCCGGGCCCAGCAGTCGGCGCCGCGTCTGCGCGCCGCCTACAACACCGCCGTCCAGCGGTTCGCCACCGGCCTGCGTCCGGGCGCCGCGCCGAACATCGACCAGCTGGCCGCAGATCTGCAGGCCGCCACCAACGCCACCCTGGGCCGGGCCGGGGCCCGGGTCCTGCTCGGCACGGTGATGGCGCTCTAGGCCGCGGCTGACCGGCCTCAGCCGACGCGCGGCGACTTCAGGCGGCGCTTGTTAGAATGGGTCGGCGGCGCCGCGCCCAGATCCTCGGGCACCTCGCCCTTGAAATAGTAGCGCTGCCAGGCCTCCTTGGCCGCGTCGGGGTCGCCGCCGGCCAGACGCTGGTTGAAGTCGGTGCGGGCGCGGTTCCAGGCCTCGAACTGGCCCTTCATGACCGGGTTGGACTCCAGCGTCCGGATCACCGGCTGGAACTGTTCCACCTTCTTGTGCTCGATCAGATTGATGAAGCAGAAGGGCTCGCCCTTCTCGAACTTCACCCGGCCCGGCCGCGTGAAGATCCAGTTCATGGTGAAGGGGAAGGGCAGCCAGTCGGTCTCGATCAGGCCGACCAGGGGCTGGATCCCGTCCTTCAGGTGGTTGGGCGAACCGGAGCACATCATCCCCCAGCCCGGCGGCGTGCGGAACAGATACTGCGGGTGCATGGTCAGGACCCCGCGCGAAAAGTGCGAGGTGACGAAATGGTCCAGGTCATGCTGGGGCCGGTCGGGGGTGATGACGATGTCTTCCTGGCGCGGCCCGCCGTTCCACTCGGCCGTGAAACCGAACGGGCACAGGATCTCCCACCCCGTGGTGTTGGCCATGTTCAGCGGCAGGCAGCGATAGGGGTGGCGGCTGATGAAGGCGTCCATCCAATTGCGCGACTGGCGGCCGGGCACCAGGTCCGGCGGCCGGGCCGTCATCGGATAGCATTCCAGTTCCAGCGGGCGCGTCTGCACGGTATCGACCATGGAACCGTTCCTAACGCCGCAAACGCGACTGCTCAACCATGACCCCAGACCTTGCGCCTGAACCCGCTTTCGACCGCGAGACCCTGACCGCCTGGCTGGCCGAACACGGCGTGGCCCACACGACCCACGACCACCCGGCCGTCTTCCGCGTCGAGGAAGGCCTGGACCTCAAGGCCGGCCTGCCCGGCGCCCACACCAAGAACCTGTTTCTCAAGGATCACAAAGGCCGGCTCTGGCTGATCTCGGCCCGCCAGGACACGGTCATCGACCTGAAGCGCGCTGCGGCCGCGATGGGGGCGGGCCGGCTGTCGTTTGGCAATGAGGCCCTGATGTGGGAGACGCTGGGCGTCCGCCCGGGTTCGGTCACGGCCCTGGGTCTGATCAACGACGTCGAGCGCCGCGTGACCTTCGTCCTGGACCGGCGGCTGTGGGACGCCGACATCGTCAACTTCCACCCCCTGACCAATACGGCGACCACGTCTCTGGAACAGGCGGCCTTCCGCCGGGTGCTGGCGGTCTGGGAGCGAGAGCCGATCGTGGTGGATTTCGGCGCCCTGGCGGGGTGAAGCCCGGTTCCGGGGCGGAGCGTGCGTCGAAAGGCGGGAACCGACGTTCGATGACCCGCCTCTCTTCCTGACCGGCTCGAAGTCCGCTACCGGCACAGAGGATCGCACGGCGATACTGTGCGTCCTGAGGCATGCGTATGTTTGGACCCAAGCCCGTTTCTCAACCGGACCGACGCGGCCAACCGCGTCGGGCGGTCAATGCGCGGGGCGTCGTCTGTGCGCCGGGTGTGGAGACGGCCTGCGTGATCGTCGATCTGTCGGACGGCGGCCTGAAGCTCAGGCTCGACCGGGGCGCGGCCCTGCCGCCCGAGGTGGTGGTGGTGGATATTGCGGAGGCGGTGGCCTATCCGGCGACGGTGGTCTGGCAGAAGGGACAGGAGGCCGGGCTGAGGCAGACCGGCGCCAAATCCCTGCGCGGCCTAGCCCCCGCGCGGCTGATCGGGGCGCGCGACGCCTGGATCAGGGCCGGCGGGCGCTGAGGATCGCTACAGACCCGCCGGCATGGAGCCGGCGTTGATGGCGATGCGGCCGACCAGGCCCTTGACGATCAGGTCCAGGGCCGAACCCTCGCTATAGTCGGCGGCGGCGACGAAATTGACCCGGTCCTCGGAGATCAGGGAATAGACCTTCTTCTGGTCCTTCTCGTTCGAGCGGGGGTCATAGACGGCGATCGAGAAGCCGCCCTTGGTGTGCATCATCTTCATGGTCGGCACGTCGGTGTCGCCGTCGCCGATGAAGATCATCCGCTCGAACGGCACCGGCCGCTGGTCGTCGGGGATGAAGTGGTTGATCCGCTCGTGCTCCCAGTGGTTCTTCACCCCCTTGTTGATGCGGAACAGATACTGGGTCTTGGTGGTGTAGTTGACGCCGACCGCGGGCCAGGCCGCCTCGCCCTTGTCGTCATAGACATAGTGGGAGGCGAAGACATGGGTCAGGGCGGGGCGGATCGGCGTGCCGTCGATCATCTCCTCCAGGCCGGCCGAGACGATATAGTGTTCGATCTCAAGTCCGTAGCGCGCGCCGAAGGCGTTCATCCGGTCGAACCAGCTGAGGTCCTTCAGACCTTCGAACAGGGCCACCGCCTCGCCGTGCCGGCGCAGGGTCTCGCGCGTCACCGGCGAACCGTTCTGGCGCGCGTGATGCAGCATCAGCTGCATGTACATCAGGATGCCGTCGCCGTCGGCCTCCTTGGTCAGGCGTTCCGCCTCGCCCCAGAAGGCGCCGATATCCATGCCGACGGACGGGATGAAGCTGACCTCCTGCATGTTGCCGCGCGCCAGGGTGCCGTCGAAATCATAGATCAGGGCGGTCTTCAGCAAGGGCTTGTCGCCGGAAGGGGCGTCGGACATCGGGCGGGCTCCAGAGCGTCGGTCGGACCCCGCCCTCTATATCAGCCCGCCGTCGGCGTCGATTGTCGCCTCTGGCCGAAGCGGGGCGCCGCCGTCTTCTGCTCGGCCCAGTAGTCGGCGCCCGTGGTCGGCTTGAACATGGTGCGCGGCGTGCCGTCGCGCGCCACCACGGCGAAGGTGTTGGTCGAGGCCTGATAGATCAGGGTGTCGCCGTTCGGCCGTTTCACCGTCTCGGCGTCGCGCGGAGGCTTGGCCGTAAAGGCGGTGACCTTGTCCAGATAGTCTTCGGCCGACCCCGCGCCGAAGTCTGCGCCGTTGCGCTGGTACAGGCGGGCGATCTTGTCATCCACCGTCTCGCGACGGCTGGCCGTCAGCGCCGGCTTGGGCTGGGCGGCGGCGGGGGCGTCGCCGCCGCCCGTCCCGGTCGCCGCCAGGGCCAGCGGCGTCGCCTCGGCCGTTCGGTCGCGCGTCTGCACCGCCGAGGCGTTGTCGCACCCCGCCAGCGCCATCACCGCCAAACCGACCATCATCAGCCCCAGTCCTGTGGCCGCACCCTGTCGCTTGTCAGACGTCATCCTCGCCTCCCCCTTTGGACACCCGCTCGCCGCGAGATAAGCACAACCTTCATGTTCCTGCAATGTTCTTTTCGGCCGTCTCGACGGCGTCGCCTTGGGCGGCTAGACGAAGGCCATGGACAGCCGCCCTCTCGCAAATCGCAAAATCCTGCTGATCGTCGGCGGCGGCATAGCGGCCTACAAGGCGCTGGAGCTGGTGCGGCTGATCGCCAAGGCGGGGGGCCAGACGCGGGTGATCCTGACCGAATCCGGGGCCGAGTTCGTGACGCCCCTGTCGCTGGCGGCGCTGAGCGGCCATCCGGTGCGGTCGGGCCTGTTCCACCCCGACGACGAGACCAGCATGGGCCATATCGAGCTGTCGCGCTGGGCCGATCTGGTGGTCGTGGCGCCGGCGACGGCGGGGCTGATCGCCAAGGCGGCCAACGGTTTAGCCGACGACCTGGCCTCGACCACCTTGATCGCGACGGACAAGCGGGTGCTGCTGGCCCCGGCCATGAATGTGCGGATGTGGGAGCATCCGGCGGTCCAGGCCAATATGGAGCGGCTGAAGGCCTTCCCCGGCTTCCACGGCGTGGCCGTGGTGGGGCCGGACGACGGCGAGATGGCCTGCGGCGAATACGGACCCGGCCGGATGGCCGAGCCGGCGGCGATCCTGGACGCGATCCTGGGGCTGCTGGCGGGCGCGGCCGGGCGGCCCCTTGCGGGTCGCAAGGCGGTGGTCACGGCCGGGCCGACCTTCGAGCCGATCGACCCGGTGCGGGGCCTGACCAATCGCTCCAGCGGCAAACAGGGCTACGCCATCGCCGCCGCCCTGGTCGAACTGGGGGCGGAGGTGACCCTGGTGTCGGGGCCGACCGCCCTGGGCGCGCCTGTCGGGGTGACGCGGATCGACGTGGAGAGCGCGCTGGAGATGCAGGCGGCGACGCAAAACGCCCTGCCCGCCGACATCGCCGTGCTGTCGGCCGCCGTGGCCGACTGGCGCGTGGACACCATCGCCGGCGGCAAGATCAAGAAGGGGCCGGGCGGCCCGCCGACCCTGGCCCTGATCGAGAACCCCGACATCCTGGCCGGGATCGCCGCGCCGGGTCCGAACCGGCCGGCCCTGGTGATCGGCTTCGCGGCCGAGACCACGGACCTGGAGGCCAACGCCCGGGCCAAGCTGTCGCGCAAGGGCTGTGACTGGATCATCGGCAACGACGTGTCCGACGACGTCTTCGGCTCGGACGGCAACGCCGTCCTGCTGGTCACCGCCGACAGGACCGAAACCTGGCCGCGCCAGTCCAAATCCGCCATCGCCCGGGCGGTCGCCGCCCGTATCGCCGACCATTTCAAGAGCGCCCAATGACCCAGCCCGTCGCCGTCCAGATCCTGCGCCTGCCCCATGCCGAGGGCCTGCCCCTGCCGGCCTATGAGACGGCGGGATCGGCCGGGATGGACCTGCGCGCCGCCGTGCCCGAGGACCAGCCGATGACCCTGGCGCCCGGCCAGCGCGCCCTGGTGCCCACAGGACTGAAGATCGCCCTGCCGCTGGGGTTCGAGGCCCAGGTGCGGGCGCGCTCGGGCCTGGCGTTGAAACACGGCATCATCTGCCCCAATGCGCCGGGCACGATCGACAGCGATTATCGCGGCGAGTGCGGCGTGATCCTGGCCAATATCGGCGCCGACCCCTTCGTAATTCGCCGCGGGGAGCGGATCGCCCAGCTGGTGATCGCCAAGCATGAGCGTGCGGACTGGGTCGAGGTCGAGACGCTGGACGAGACCGCACGCGGGGCCGGCGGGTTCGGCTCGACGGGGCGGTAGAAAGACGCGCCTAAACCGGCGGCGCGGTCGTCTGGATCAGGGCGGCCTTGCGGCGGACGTGTTCGCGCCAGGCGGTGTAGAGGCCGCTGGCGGCGATCAGGGCGCCGCCGGCCAGGGTGTTGGCGGTGGGCGTGGCGTGCATCAGCCACCAGCCGAAGATTACAGCGCCGACGATCTGGAGATAGTCGAAGGGCGCGACCACGGCGACCGGGGCCTTTTGCAGCGAGGCGGTCATGAACAATTGGGCCAGGCCGCCGGCGACGCCTGAGCTGATCAGCAGGGCGAAGGTCAGGGGCGAGTGCCAATGGCCGACGAAGGGCAGCAGGATCGCCCCCACCCCGGATGAACCGACGAAGAACCAGAAGACGATGGCGGCGACATGCTCGGTGTCGCGCAACTGGCGCAGGGTGATGGTGACGCTGGCCGTCAGCAGGGCCGCCATCAGGCCGAAACCTATGCCCTCGAGCGGCATGGCGTGACCGCCCCCCGAGACGAACGAAAGGGGACGCATGACGATGACGACGCCGATGAAGCCCACCGCCACGGCGGCCCAGCGGCGCGGCCCCACCGCCTCCTTCAGGATGAAGAAGGACAGGATGGTGGCGAAGATGGGGGCGGTGAAGCTGAGGGTGGTGGCGTCGGCCAGGGGCAGCAGGGTCAGGGTCTGGAAGAGGCACAGGATGGAGACGACGCCCAGGGCGCTGCGTCCCGCATGGGCCCAGGGCCGGCGCGTGGTCAGACCGGCGAGGCCGCCCGGCTGGGTCAGCACCCAGGCCAGGACCACGGGCAGGCCGAAGAAGGCGCGGTAGAACAGCATCTCGGGGGCGACCACGCCGTCCAGAGAGGCCAGTTTCAGCACCGCCGACATGACGGAAAAGGCGCCTGCCGCCGCGATCCTGAGCGCGATGCCGCGGGCGATGTCCTCGCCGCCGATCCGTCCCGTCATGACGTCCTTTCGATGTTGCGGCGCACTCATAGGCCCGCGTCGCCTTCACGCCCACCCCCGAGGGAGCCTTTCCGCGCGAGCGGCGTTAACCGTGTCGAACCGGCCAAGCTTGACCGGCGCCTTATTGTTTTTGACCTTTCAGGAGAGACGACGTGGAAAATCTGATCGATCAGATCGGCGATTTCCTGAGCGGAATCGCGGGTCTGGCCAGCGCCGGCTTCGACGGCGTCAACCAGGTGATGGGGCTGATCATCGCCATCATCGCCGCCCTGCTGATGGTGGACTGGCGCGCCCTGGCCTCTACCGCCCTGGGCGCGACCCTGGTGCATCTGATCGTGCTGGCAGTCTTGCCGGTGCTGAACGGCGGCGAATTCGTCCTGCCGGCGCTTCTGACCGTCGGCTTCTGGATGACGGCCCTGGCCCTGTTCCTGGGCTACGCCATCGTCATCGCCATCTTCTTCTTCATCAAGACCCTGCTGACCGGGACCGCGTTCCGTGGGCGGCGCAGGGTGGTGCACTGATCTTGGTGGGCCTGCTACCCCCAGGTTTCGTCACCCTCGGACTGGGTAATGGCTTCCGCGCTCAAGCCGCGAGCGACCGCGTCGCGAGCGTAGCGCGGCGCGAAGCGCCCTAGACGTCAGGCTTGGCGAAAGCCAAGCACGTCCTGCATGTCGTACAGGCCGGGTCCGCGGGTGCGGACCCAGGCGGCGGCGGCGACCGCGCCCTTGGCGAACAGGGACCGGTCGATGGCCGAGTGGCTGAGGGTCAGGACCTCGTCTTCCGAGGCGAACAGGACCGTGTGTTCGCCGATGATGCCGCCGGCGCGGATCGAGGAGAAGCCGATCTTGCCGCTCTCGCGCTCGCCCTGGACCCCGTCATAGGGTTTGGAGCGGATCTCGGCCAGGTCGGTGAACCGGCCCTCGGCCGCGGCCTCGCCCAGCATCAGGGCGGTGCCGGACGGGGAATCGACTTTGCGGCGGTGGTGGGCCTCGGTGATCTCGATGTCCCAGTCCTGGGCGTCCAGCCGCTGGGCTGCGTGCTGGACCAGGCCGATCAGGATGTTCACGCCCAGGGAGAAGTTGCCGCTCTTGACGATGGCGATCTTCTCGGCGGCCTTCATCAGCTCGGCCTCCTGCTCCGGGGTGAAGCCGGTCGAGCCGATGACCAGGCTGGGGCCGCCGCGCTCGGCCGCACTCTGCGCCAGGGCGACCGAGGCGTCCGGAGTCGAAAAGTCGATGATCACGTCGCACAGGGAGATGTCGGCGGTTTCGCCCCAGTCGAACCGGGCGGCGACGACCACGTCCTCGCGCGCATCGAGAACCTGGGACACGGCGCGACCCATCCGGCCGCGATAGCCGGAAATGCCGGCGTGGAAGATTGCGCTCAAACCACGTTTTCTTTCGACCCGTCCGCATCCTGATTGCCCAGGATGTCAGCCCAGAAGCGCTTCGCCTTGCCCGCGAAGCTGGAGTTGCGGGGGTTCTGCCCCTCTCCGAACGACAGGGCAAGCTCTTGCAGCAGTTCCTTCTGGCGGGCGGTCAGGTCGGTGGGGGTCTCGACGAACAGCTCGACCACCAGGTCGCCGCGCGCGCGGCCGTTCAGATGGGGCATGCCCTTGCCCTTGATCCGGACGGTCTTGCCGGTCTGGGCCCCCGCCGGCACGGCGACGGCGGCCTTGCACTTGCCGTCGCAGGCGTCGGACACCAGGCAGGGGGCGTCGATCTCGCCGCCCAGGGCCGCGACGGTCATGGGAACCGGCACGGTGACCAGCAGGTCCAGGTTGTCGCGCTCGAACAGGTCGTGCGGCGTCACCGACAGGAAGACGTACAGGTCGCCGCGCGGGCCGCCGCGCTGACCGGCGTCGCCCTCGCCCGACAGGCGGATGCGCGAGCCGTCGTCGACGCCGGCGGGGATCTTCAGGTTCAGGGTGCGGGTCTTGCGGACCTGGCCGTGGCCGTGACAGGTCGTGCAGGGGTCGGCGATCATCTGGCCCGCGCCGTGGCAGCGGGGGCAGGTCCGCTCGACCTGGAAGAAGCCGTTGGCCTGGCGTACGCGGCCGGCGCCGTTGCAGGTGGTGCAGGTGACGGGCTTGGTGCCGGGCCTGGCCCCCGAGCCTTCGCAGGTCTCGCAGGTCATGGTGGCGGGGATGTCGATCTCGACCTCGGCGCCCTTGTAGGCCTGTTCCAGGCTGATCTCGAGATCATAGCGCAGGTCCGAGCCGCGACGCGGTCCGCCCTGCTGGCCCCGGCCCGCCTGGCGACCGCCGAAGGCGTCTCCGAAGGCGTCGCCGAAGACCTGGGAGAAGATGTCGTTGATGTCGGAGAAGCCCTGCTGGCCCTGGCCGAAGCCGCCGCCCCCGCCGCCGTTCACGCCGGCGTGGCCGAACCGGTCGTAGGCCGCGCGCTTCTGATCGTCCGAAAGGACCGTATAGGCCTCGGAAATTTCCTTGAACTGGGCCATCGACTCTTCCGAGCCGCCGTTGCGATCCGGGTGATGGATCATGGCCAGCTTGCGATAGGCCGATTTCAGACCGGGTGCGTCGATTGTCCGTTCGACGCCCAAAACCTCATAATAGTCACGCGCCATAGGGCGTTGGTCCTCATACTTCCCCTGCGGCTCCGTCACGCCTCTGCGGGCGTCAGCGAAGCTGTGGTGTCCCGGCTGACATGGGGGCCGGAACGACTGATGCAAGTTTCATGAAAAGGCCCCGCCTATCGCAAGACAAGCGGGGCCTTATCATTTCGCCGACCTGTTGCCGATCAGGCGCTCTTCTTCTCGTCCGTGTCCGAGACGTCCTCGAACTCGGCGTCGACCACGCCGTCGTCGGCCGGGGCCGCATCGCCTTCGCCGGCGCCCTGCTGCTGGGCGTACATGGCCTCGCCCAGCTTCATCGAGGCCTGGACCAGGCTGTTGGTCTTGGTGCGGATGTCCTCGGCGTCCGTGCCTTCACGGGCGGTCTTCAGCTCGGCCAGACCGGCCTCGATCGCCGTCTTGACGTCGGCCTCGACCTTGTCGCCGTGTTCGGCCAGGGCCTTCTCGGTCGAGTTGATCAGGCTGTCGGCGGCGTTCTGGGCCTCGACCAGGTCCTTGCGGACCTTGTCGGCGGCGGCGTTGGCCTCGGCTTCCTTGACCATCTTGTCGATGTCGGCGTCCGACAGGCCGCCGTTGGCCTGGATGCGGATCGACTGTTCCTTGTTGGTCGCCTTGTCCTTGGCCGAGACGTTGACGATGCCGTTGGCGTCGATGTCGAAGGCGACCTCGATCTGCGGCATGCCGCGCGGCGCCGGCGGGATGCCCATCAGGTCGAACTGACCCAGCATCTTGTTGTCCGACGCCATCGGACGCTCGCCCTGGAAGACCCGGATCGTCACGGCCGACTGGTTGTCGTCGGCGGTCGAGAAGGTCTGGCTCTTCTTGGTCGGGATGGTCGTGTTGCGCTCGATCAGGGGCGTGAAGACGCCGCCCAGGGTCTCGATGCCCAGGGTCAGGGGCGTCACGTCCAGCAGCAGCACGTCCTTGACATCGCCTTGCAGAACCCCGGCCTGAACCGCGGCGCCCAGGGCCACGACTTCGTCAGGGTTGACGCCCTTGTGCGGCTCCTTGCCGAAGAAGGCCTTCACGGCCTCCTGCACCTTGGGCATGCGGGTCATGCCGCCGACCAGGACGACTTCGTCGATGTCCGAGGCCTTCAGGCCGGCGTCGGCCAGGGCCTTCTTGCACGGCTCGATCGTGCGGGCGACCAGGTCGTCGACCAGGGCTTCCAGCTTGGCGCGCGACAGTTTGATGTTCAGGTGCAGCGGACCCGAGGCGTTCATGGTGATGAACGGCAGGTTGACCTCGTACTGGGTCGTGGAGCTGAGCTCCTTCTTGGCCTTTTCGGCTTCTTCGCGCAGGCGCTGCAGGGCCAGCTTGTCCTGACGCAGGTCGACGCCCTGTTCCTTCTTGAACTCGTCGGCCAGATAGTCGGCCAGTCGCACGTCGAAGTCCTCGCCGCCCAGGAAGGTGTCGCCGTTGGTCGACTTCACCTCGAAGACGCCGTCGCCGATCTCCAGGATCGAGACGTCGAAGGTGCCGCCGCCCAGGTCATAGACGGCGATCTTCTGGCCGTCGTTCTTTTCCAGGCCATAGGCGAGGGCGGCCGCGGTCGGCTCGTTGATGATGCGCAGGACTTCCAGCCCGGCGATCTTGCCGGCGTCCTTGGTGGCCTGGCGCTGGCTGTCGTTGAAATAGGCCGGGACGGTGATGACGGCTTGCGTCACCTTCTCGCCCAGATAGGCCTCGGCGGCTTCCTTCATCTTGATGAGGGTGAAGGCCGAGATCTGTTGGGGCGAATAGTCCTTGCCGTGGGCGCGGACCCAGGCGTCGCCGTTCGGGCCCTTGACGATCTCATAGGGCACCATGCCCTTGTCCTTCGCCACGACGGGATCGTCGAAGTTGCGGCCGATCAGGCGCTTGATGGCGAAGAAGGTGTTGGCGGGGTTGGTGACGGCCTGACGCTTGGCGGGCTGACCCACCAGGGTCTCGCCGCCGTCCTGAAGGGCGACCACCGACGGGGTGGTGCGGGCGCCTTCGGCGTTTTCGATGACCTTGGGGTTCTTGCCGTCCATGACGGCCACGCACGAGTTGGTGGTGCCGAGGTCGATGCCGATGATCTTGGCCATGGGCGTTCTATTTCTCTCCGTATCGGCGGGCGATGCGGCGGCCTTCGACGAAGCGCCGCGCGTGACCGCCCCCTGTGGGTTGGCGTGGTTGGTGTCGGATAGCCCCAAACTTCGCGGGGTTTCTCCGAAGCTGGCCCCGATATGGGAAAGTCCCATACGGCTGCAAGGGCGTTCTGCGATTCAGCGATGCGGCGGAACCGGTTTTCGCGCAGGATGAGGCCATGTCCGCGATTTTAGAGGTCAAAACCGCCGTTGAAGGCTTTCGCCTGTGGCCGGGGGCCCTGGACGCATCGGCCCAGGCCGATCTGGTCGATGCGGTGTTCGCCCGGCTGGAAGCAGCGCCCCTGTACCGGCCGCAGACGCCGGGCGGACGGCCGTTCTCGGTGCGGATGAGCAATTTCGGGCCGCTGGGCTGGGTCTCGGACCGGGGCGGCTATCGCTATCAGGCGACCCACCCGGAGACGGGGCGGGCCTGGCCGGATATTCCGCCGGTGCTGCTGGACCTGTGGGAGGCGACGGTCGGCGGGCCCCGGCGGCCGGACGCCTGTCTGGTCAACCTGTATCGCGAGGGGGCCAAGATGGGCCTGCACCAGGATAAGGACGAGGCCGACCTGGGCGCGCCCGTCCTGTCGGTGTCGCTGGGCGATGCGGCCATGTTCCGTATCGGCGCCGCCGAGGGCGGGCGCACCACGACGCTGCGGCTGGACAGCGGCGACGTCTGCGCCCTGACGGGACCGGCGCGACTGGCCCGGCACGGGATCGACCGCGTGCTGGAGGGGTCGTCGCGCCTGATCCCCGGCGGCGGGCGGCTGAACCTGACGCTGCGCGCAGCGGGGGTCAGCCTTCGATGACCTCGTGGGCGCCCGGGTCGCCGAGGCGCCAGTAGCCGGCGGCTTTCATCGCCTTGGGCGAGAAGCCAAGCCCTAGCGTCTTTGTCCGCAGGGCCTTGGCCACGGCGGATTCGGCGGCGATCCAGACATAGGCGTCTTTCGGGCTGACCCCGGTCAGGGCCGTGTCGAGCGCCGCCAGCAGGGTCTCGGTCCCGCCGCGCGGGGCGCCGTCGCGGACGGCCCAGGTGACGGCGACCTCGGCGGCGCTGTCGAAGGTCCATGTCGAGTCCAGGTCCGCGACCTCGACCACCACATGGGCGCGGACGCGGGCGGGCAGTTCCTCCAGACGGCGGGCGATGGCCGGCAGGGCGGTCTCGTCGCCGATCAGCACATGGTCGGCGAAGGCCGTGGGGACGATGAACGACCCGCGGGGACCCCCGACGCCCAGGACCGAGCCCACCTTGGCCGCCATGGCCCATTCGGTCGCCGGACCGCCGTGGCCGGTGATGAAATCCAGCGTCAGCCGACGCGCAGCGGCGTCATAGGCGCGGGGCGTGTAGTCGCGCGCCACGGGGCGGGGAGCTGGGAAGACCGGACCCTCCGGCCCCAGCGTCGGCATGACCGGCGCCTGGCCCTCGGCGACCGGGAAGATCTTCACATGGTCGTCGAAGCCCAGGGAGACGAAGCCCTCCAGGTCCGCGCCTTCCAGAACGATGCGGCGATAGGCCGGCGTCAGGTCCTGGACCGAGGCCACGGTCAGGGTGCGGAACTTCAGCTCGTGCCGCACGCGCCGGGGAATGCGCAGGAGCCCGGTCATGCCTGTTCCACCTTGTCGGCGGCCTCGGCCAGGATGGCGGCGATGGCCTGGACCTGGGCCTCGGTCAGGGCGGTCTCACCCGTCAGACGGGCGTGGATCGTGTGGCGCAGGCGGCCGATGGCGTCCTGGATGGCGGTCGGCCGCAGGGCGCGGGCGGCGAACTTGTCCATCGTCGCCTCGGCGGCGCGCAGGATCGCCTCGTTCTCGGCCAGCAGGGCGCGGCCGGCCTCTGTGATCGAGTACAGTTTCTTGCCGCCTTCGGTCTGGGACTCCAGCGCGCCCATCTCCTCAAGCAGGGTCAGGCTGGGGTAGATGACGCCGGGGCTGGGCGAATAGGCGCCGCCCAGCCGGGTCTCGACCGCCTTGATCAGCTCGTAGCCGTGGCTGGGTTTCTCCGCGATCAGCGACAGCAGGACCCAGCGCAAGGTGCCGTGGTCGAACAGTCGGCCGCCGCCGCGCCGGCCATGGCCGTGACCACGTCCGCGCGCCTCGCCGCCGTCCCAGCCAGGACCGAAGTCCGCGCCGCGTCCGCCGCGCATCCCGCGCCCGAAGGCGTGGCCGAAACCATGCCCGAAGCCGAAGCTGCCGGGACGACCGTGTTTCTCGCCGCATCCGTTGCTGCGGCCTTGGAAAATCCCCTTGGATCTCATGATCGATTCCTTTTCGATATATCTATTCTCGGGCAGTTAGATATATCTGAATGACGAAATGCGCAAGAGGGGCTGGCGTTCGGGCGAAAGCTGCGGCGTAGATCGCGGATGGACGATCTGAAGCGCCGCTGGGCCCGCCTCGAACCCCATCTCACCATTGTCGGGCCCGACGACGACCGGCCCCGGCCGGCGGTGCTGCTGTTCCACGGCTGCGGCGGTCTGCGCGACCACCTGCCCCGCTACGCCGAGGCGGCCAAGGCGGCGGGCTGGCGCGCCTTCATCGTCGATTCCTACGGCCCGCGCGGCTGGGGCCGGGCCTTCACCCTGACGGCGGTCTGCACCGGCCTGGCCTTTCGGGGATACGAGCGGGGCGGCGACGTCCTGGCGGCCATCAAGGGGATTTCGGCCCGGTCCGATGTGGACGCGACCCGGCTGACCCTGGCCGGATGGAGCCACGGCGGCTGGTCGATCATGGAGATGATGAGCGCCGATCCCGCGCCCAACACCCTGGGCGTAGCCGATCCCGGTGCGGCCGACCTGTCGGGCGTTCGGGCCGTCTGGCTGGCCTATCCCTATATCGGCCCGTTCGCATTCAACCGGATGAAGCCCTGGCGGCACTGTCCCAAGGTGCTGGCCGTGACCTGCAGGCGCGACCACCTGACCACGGTGCGCAACGCCGAAATGATCAACGCCATGATCCGCGACTGCGGCGCCGAGGTCGAAAGCTGGGTCGCCGCCGGCACCCACGCCTTCGACGAACCGACCAATAACGGCCCGATGCGCCACGACCCGGACCTGACCGAGGACTCCCTGCGGCGGTTCAGGGCCTTCCTGACGGACGTCGCGCCCCACGTCTGAAATGAATCCCAGCCCCCGTCTTGACGTCGGGCTCATCACGTAACAATTGAAGTTACATGAAAAGAGACTCCCGCCTCTCGAACATCCTTCACGCCCTGCTGCACATGGCAGAGCATGAGGCGCGAACCGGCGCGCCCATGACCTCGGACCAGCTGGCCGTCTGCCTGTCGACAAATCCGGTCGTGGTGCGCCGGACCATGGCGGGCCTGCGCGAACAGGGGCTGGTGGCTTCGGAAAAGGGGCATGGCGGCGGCTGGCGGCTGGCCCGGCCGCTGGACCAGGTGACCCTGGGCCAGGTCAACACGGCTCTGGGCGAGCCCGGCCTGTTTCCCGAAGCCCCGCCGGTCGAGGCCGACGGCTGTCTGGTCGAGGCGGCGGTCAACGACGCCCTGGCCGGAACCTATGCCGCCGCCCGCGCCCTGCTGGTCGCGCGGCTGAACGAGATCACCCTGGCCGATCTGGCGGCGGACTTCGCGCGCCGGATGGCCGAACATCCGAAAAGGGATCTGCTGAATGCCCGTCTCAACGCCCATCGCCCCGAGTGAACCCATGCCGCACGACGCCCTGATCATCGGCGGCTCCTACGCCGGCCTGTCCGCCGCCCAGCAGTTGGTTCGCGCCCGGCGCAGGGTGCTGGTCATCGACGACGGACGCCCCCGCAACCGGTTCGCCGCCCGCGCCCACGGCTTTCTGACCAACGACGGCCGACCGGGGGCCGAGATCGCGGCGACGGCCCGGTCTCAGGTCGCCGCCTATCCCACCGCCGCCTTCCGCATGGCCGAGGCGATCACGATCGAGCGGATCGACGGCGGCTTCTCGGTCGCCTTCGCCGACGGCACGCGGACGCGGGGGCGCCGCCTTCTGCTGTCGCACGGGGTCGAGGATGTGCTGCCCGATATTCCGGGCGTCAAGGAACGCTGGGGCCGCACGGCCCTGCACTGTCCCTGGTGCCACGGCTATGAGATCGGCGGCGGTCCGATCGGGGTGCTGGGGCGGGGCGACCATGCGGTCCAGTACGCCGCCACGGTGGCGGAGTGGGGCCAGGTCACCCTGTTCATGGGGTTGGACGTCGGCCTGTCGCCGGAGGACGCCCATCTGCTGTACCGGCGCGGTGTTACCATCGAGACGACGCCCATCGCCCGGCTGGAGGGCGAGGCGCCGACCTTGACCGGCGCACGACTGACCGACGGCCGTTTCGTGGACCTGAAGGCCATCTTCGTCGGCGCCAGCGTCCGCGTCGCCAGCCCCTTCGCCGAGCGGCTGGGCTGCGAGATGACCGACACGCCGATGGGGCGGGTGATCAAGGTGGACGCCATGCAGGCGACGACCCAGCCGGGCGTGTTCGCCGCCGGCGACCTGGCGCGAGCCGCGTCCAACATCACCCTGGCCACCTCGGACGGCATGATCGCCGCCCACGGCCTGTTCCGCTCGCTGGTCGAGGAGGAGACGGCCCCCGCCTAGCCGATGGTCGCCTCGATGGTGATTTCGGCGCGGACCGAATGGGCCATTTCGCAGTGTTCGTGGGCGGAATGGTGCAGGGCGTCCAGCTCGGCCTGGTCCGGCTGACGGCCGGAGAAGGCGGTCACGGGGCGAAGGGCGACACGGGCGAGATACCGGGCGCCCGCCGCGTTCTTGTCCAGTTCGCCGGAGGCCGCGTCGCGATAGGAATCGACCACCAGACCGGCGTTGGCGGCGAAGGCCAGGAACCACAGCATGTGGCAGCTGGACAGGGAGGCGACCATCGCCTCCTCCGGATCGACCGCCGAGGCGTCCGACAGGGGCACGGGCACGCCGGCGGGCGACGACGATCCGGGAACCACCGCCCCGCCGTCGAAGGTCCAGCTGTGGGCGCGGCTGTAGCGCTTGTCGGTGAAGGGCTGATCGCCCCGCATCCATTCGATGGTCGCCCCGTGCGCGCTCATGGCCCGTCTCCCTGTCAGTCGGCCAGGATTGTATAGACCATCGGCGCGCGAACCTCGAAGCCCAGGGACCGGTAAAAGGCGATGGTCGCCTCATGATCGGCGAAGGCGTGCAGGAAGGCGGCCTCGCCCGAGGCATGGATTTCGCCGACCACCGCCCGCGACAGGGCGGCGGCATAGCCCTTCCCCCGGTGGTCGGGGTGGGTGCAGACCCCGCTCAGTTCGGTGAAGCCGTGCACCCGCAGCCGCCGCCCGGCCATGGCGACCAGTTCGCCGTCGTGCTTGATCCCGATGAAGGGGCCGAGTTCGCGGGTTCTCGAGCGGAAGGGGCCGGGCCGGGTCAGGGTCGCCAGGGCCAGCATGGCCGGGGCGTCGGCCTCGGTCAGGGTCTCGAAGGCGGGGCTCAGCGCCTTGGACGGGGTCAGGGCGCTGGCGGTCATCTGCACCAGGGCGATGCGGCGATCCACGGCGACCCCGTCCGGCAGGACGTCGGCCATGGGTCCGTCGGAATGCTCGACCATTCCCGCGCCGGGGTGTCGCCGGGCCAGTTCGGTCAGCCGGGCGCGGCTCTGGGGCGAGGCGTCGGCGGCCGACAGGAAGACCCCGATCTCGGGGTCGATGCGCACGGCGTGGGCGTCGGACTCCGGCGTCGTGAAGGATGACAGACGGGTGGTCAGGGCGTTCCAGACGGCGCGGTCGAGGGGATGGTTCATGGTCGCGCTTCTAGCCCCGACGGCGCGGCGGCGGAACCGGTCGCCGCGACGCCGCGTCCGAAAACCGCCAGCGGCCTACCCCCGCCAGAAGCCGACGATCGTCTTGACCTCGTCCACCACCGGATCGGCGACCTCGGCGGCGCGGTCGGCGCCGTCCTTCAGCACGCGGTCGATCTCGGCCGGATCGTCCATCAGGCGGCGCATTTCGGCCGTGACGGGGGCCAGGGAGGCCACCGCCAGGTCCGCCAGGGCCGGCTTGAAGGCGCCGAAGCCCTGGCCGCCGAACTGTGCGATCACCTGTTCACGCGTCAGGCCGGCCAGGGCGGCGTAGATGGCCACCAGGTTCTTGGCCTCGGGCCGGTCGTTCAGCCCGTCCAGGGTTTCCGGCAGGGGCTCGGGATCGGTCTTGGCCTTGCGGATCTTGGACGCGATCGTGTCGGCGTCGTCGGTCAGATTGATGCGGCTGTTGTCGGACGGGTCCGACTTGGACATCTTGGCCGCCCCGTCGCGCAGGGACATGACGCGCGTCGCCGGCCCCTGGATGATCGGCTCGGGCACCGGGAAATAGCCGGGCACGCCGAAGTCGTTGTTGAACTTGGCGGCGATGTCGCGGGTCAGTTCCAGATGCTGTTTCTGGTCCTCGCCGACCGGCACCTCGGTCGCCTTGTAGAGCAGGATGTCGGCGGCCTGGAGCACGGGATAGGTGTAGAGGCCGACCGAGGCCCGCTCCTTGTGCTTGCCGGACTTCTCCTTGAACTGGGTCATCCGGTCCAGCCAGCCGAGGCGGGCGACGCAGTTGAAGATCCAGGCCAGTTCGGCATGGGCGCGGACGGCGGACTGCGGGAAGATGATCGCCTTGGCCGGATCCAGACCCGAGGCCAGATAGGCGGCGGCGATCTCGCGCGTCTGGGCGGCCAGCTTGTCCGGCTCCTGCCAGACGGTGATGGCGTGCATGTCGGCGACGAAGACGAAGACGGGCGCGCCCTGGTCCTGCAGTTCGACGAACCGCTTCAGGGCGCCGAGATAGTTGCCCAGGTGAAGCGCGCCGGAGGCCTGGATGCCGGACAGGATGCGGCGCGGGCCGGTGTAGAGGGCCGGGGGAGTTTGGTCGGTCATGGATTCGGGTCTCGAAAAGGCAGGGTCAGGCGTGGTGAAGGGTGCGGCGGTTCAGCCGCGCCATCGCCAGGTGGAGATCAGGCCCGAAAGGATCATGGCCCCGCGCTTATCGCCTCGCGGTCCAGCCGTCCAGACCTCAATCCAGGCCGGATACGGGTCCCGCGCCCGGCTCGCGCCGCAACGTCCCCTTGAGCTCCGACAGGGTGACGGCGCGGAACAGCAGAAGACAGACGCCGTAGGCCGCCGCGCCGGCCGCGCAGACGATCAGCACCGCCGCCTCCTTGGCCAGGAACAGGCGGCTGAGAACCGGATAGCCGAGGCTGGCGGCGAACAGCAGGCCCGCCATGATCAGGCTGGCGGCGAAGATGCGCGACAGGCGCGACAGGAAGGCCGCAGACGGCCGCCAGCTGTCCTCGCGGATCAGCGTCCCGGCCAGAAGCGCGACGTTCACCCAGGCGGAAATGCTGGTGGCGATGGCCAGGCCCAGCACCCCGTCCCAGCCCTGCGATCCGAACCAGAAGAACAGGGCCGATCCCAGCACCACGGTCAGGATCACCGAGGTCACGGCGAAGATCATCGGCCTTCGCGTATCCTGACGCGCAAAGAACGGCGGGGTCAGGACCTTGACCAGGACGAAGGCCGGCACGCCCCAGGCGAACTGGCGCAGCACGTCGGCGGTCCGCGCCGCATCGGCCGAGGTGAAGGCGGCGCGCGTCACCGTGGCGTCGATGATGAAGAAGGGAATGACGAACAGAGCCACGCCCGCCGGCAGGGCGAAGGCCAGGGCGAGGCCCAGTCCATCGTCCATCGTCCGCCGTCCGCCCTCGTGGTCGCCCGAGACGAAGGCGCGCGTCAGGCGGGGCACCAGAGCGAGGCCCAGCGCCACCCCGACCAGGCCCAGCGGCAGCTGGTACAGCCGGTCGGCGTTGTACAGCACCGACCGCGCCCCTTCGTTCGATCCGGCCAGAAACTGGCTGACCAGGGAGTTGATCTGGAAGGCGCCCCCGGCCAGCACGCCGGGAATGGCCAGGGCCAGCGTCTTTCTGACCCCGGTCGTCAGGCGCGGCCACGACAGGCTGATCCCCACCCCGAGACGTCGCACGCCCCACCACAGCAGCGCCGCCTGGATAACCCCGGACACGGTCACCGCCGCGCTGACGGCGATCAGGATCTGGGGCTGGGCCATCGGCACGACGCTGGGCGCCATCAGCGGGACCAGGGTGCACAGGTTCAGGAACACCGGCACGCCCGCCGACAGGGCGAACCGGCCCCCGGTGTTCAGCACGCCCGACAGCAGCGACGCTATGGTCATGCAGGCCAGATACGGCATGGTCAGCTGCGCCGCCGTCACTGCGGCGCGCATCACCGCGTCGTCGTCGCGCCAGGCCGACAGCAGCCACGGCATGATCCATGGCATGGCGACCTGCAACAGGATGCAGAAGGCCGCCACCACGGCGAAGATGAAGCTCAGCGCTTCTGACGCCGTGACGGCCGCCGCCGCCTCCCCTTCGCGCGCCCGCACGCCGCCGTAGATCGGCACGAAGGCCTGGGCGAAGGCGCCCTCGGCGAACAGGCGGCGGAACATGTTGGGCAGCATCAGCGCGGTGGTGAAGGCGTCCATCATCGGGCCCTGACCGAACCGCGCCGAAAGGAACAGGTCGCGGGCGAAACCCAGTATGCGGCTTCCCAGGGTCAAGGTGGCTTGCACCAGGGTGTTGCGGGCGAGACTCATGCGGACATTCGGCGAGGAGCGACGGATGGTCTTCGCTTAGCGCGCTTCCGACGGCGGCGATACGGGCTTGGCGCGGGTCCGGCGGCCCAGGTCCGAGACGTCGCGCGCGCTGGCGCGGGCCGAGGCGACCTTGCGGCCCTCGGGGGCCGGGGCGCGGCTGTCCAGCACGGCCTCCAGGGCGGTGCGCAACTCGGCGATCCGCTGTTCGGACGTGATCTTGCGCCCCTTGCCATCGACCACATAGAAGCTGTCCACCGCCCGTTCGCCATAGCTGGCGACATGGGCGGAGCGGATGTTCAGCCCCTCGTCGCTGAAGACCCGCGAAAGCGCCGCCAGCAGGCCCGGACGGTCGGCCCCCGAAACCTCGACCACCGTGGCCGTCTCGCTGGCGTGGTGATCGACCATGACCACGGGCCGGACCTCGAAGGCGGCCTTTCTGGCGTTGCCGGCGGGGGCGGGCGCCTTGCTGATGCGGCCCTCGCCGCGCGCGGCCTTCTCCAGGGCGTCCACCAGGGCCTTGAGCCGGCGCGGTTCGGCCTGGCCGTAAGGCAGGCCCGCCCCGTCCTGAACCCGGAAGACGTCCAAGACCACGCCCTCGCTGGTGGTCGCCACCCGGGCGTCGGTGACGTCGGCGCCCAGGGCGGCCATGGTCTGGGCCAGGTCGGCGAACAGGCCGGGCCGGTCGGCGGCGGCGATGGAGATCTCGGTGGCCTGGACCGGCAGGCCCTCGACCGGGGTCAGGGGCGCGGCCTGGGCGGCGGCGCCGGTCTGGCGGGCCCGCTGCACCAGGGCCGGATGCGCCGCCAGCGGATCCTCGCGCGCCACGTCCTCGCCCCGGAACAGGGCGGCGACCTGATCATAGAGGGTGCGCATCAGCTGCCCCTTCCAGCCGTTCCAGACGCCCGGCCCCACGGCGCGGATGTCGGCCACGGTCAGGACCAGCAGCATGCGCAGCCGCTCGGGGTCGCCGACCAGTTCGGCGAAGGCGCGGATCGTGGCCGGATCGGACAGGTCGCGCTTCTGGGCGTAGTCGGACAGGGCCAGATGGCTGCGCACCAGCCAGACCACCAGTTCGATCCGGCGCGGATCGACACCCAGGCGTTCGCAGGCGCGGCGCGCGGCGATGGCCCCGTCCTCCAGCTGGCCCCGCTCGCCGCCCTTGCCGACGTCGTGCAGCAGCATGCCCAGCATCAGGGCCTCCATGTCCGAGATCAGATGCACGATCTCGGTCGCCATCGGATGGTCGGCCTTCAGCTTGCCGCGGGCGATGTCGTTGATGATGCCGATGGCCTGCAGCGTGTGCTCGTCCACCGTATAGGCGTGGTACATGTTGAACTGGGTCTGGCCGACGATCCGCCCCCATTCGGGCAGGAACCGGCCCAAGAGGCCCGTCTCGTTCATGATGGTCAGGGTGCGATACGGCCGCTGGCCGTGCGTCAGGACGTTCAGGAAGGCGCGCGTCGCCTCCGGATCACGACGCAGCCTGGGCGTCACCAGCGACAGGCTCCTGCTGACGGCCGAGAAGGCGTCGGGGTGCAGATCCAGGTCGTGGCGGTCGGCGCAGACGAACAGGGTCAGAAGCTTGACCGGATCGGCGGTGAAGACCTCGGGCCCCTCGACCGACAGACGCCCCTGGTCGACCCAGAAGCCCTCGACCTCCAGCTTGCGGCGGTTGGGCCGGAACGGGGTCATCAGGCGCGACAGGCCCTGGGTGGGCTTCTGGTGGCGGGCCTCCAGCTTGGCCGACATGGCGCGGGTCAGGGCGCCGACGTCGCGGGCGACCAGGAAATAGCGGCGCATGAACCGTTCCACCGCCGGCTCGTCACCGCGCCCGCGCCACCCCATCCGCCGGGCCACCTCGGGCTGCATGTCGAAGGTCAGCTTCTCCTCGGCCCGCCCCGCGACCAGATGCAGATGGATCCGCACCCGCCACAGAAAATCGAAGGCCTCGTCCGAGGTGCGGCGTTCGCGCGGGGTGAACATCTCGTCCATCACCGTCGCGCCCAGCCGGCTTTCCGGCGCCAGGGAGCGGGCGATCCAGTACAGGGTGTTCAGGTCGCGCAGCCCCCCCTTGCCGTCCTTGACGTTGGGCTCGACCTTGTAGCGGGTCACGCCCGCCTTCTGGTGGCGGAGGGCGCGCTCCTCCAGTTTTGCGGCGATGAAGGGGCGGGGGTCGGACTTGGCCACCATGTCGCGGAAACGGCCGATCATCAGGTCCGAAAGCCGGGCGTCCCCGGCCAGCGGCCGGGCCTCCAGCAAGGCGGTGCGCACCGTCATGTCGGTGCGCGACAGGGCCAGACAGTCTTCGACCGACCGCACCGAAGGCCCCACCTTCGCCCCCAGATCCCACAGGACATAGAGGATGAACTCGATCACCCGCTCGCCGCGCGGCGTCGGCTTGCCGGGCCGCAGGAACAGCAGGTCCAGGTCGGAATAGGGCGCTAGGACGCCGCGGCCGTAACCGCCCACCGCCACCAGCGACAGGCGTTCGCATTCCACGGGCGATACGGGATGAAGGGTCTGGGTCGCCACCCGCCACAGGGCCGCCAGCATGTCGTCGGCGGCCGTGGCGTACAGGCGGGCGACCTCGCGCCCGTTCAGCCCCCCGTCCAGCTTGCGTTCGGCGCGGGCGCGGGCGGCGTCGTAACTGTCCCTCAGAACGGACGCGACCGCCGCGCGCGGATCTCCCGCGCGGGCGGCCTCGTCAAGGCGGTCATCCAGACTGGGCGAAGCGGTCATGTCAGCCACCTATAGGCCGCATCCCCCCTCGCGTCAGTGGAGGATATTACTCCGGGCGAACGCGCTTCTTGCGGAACGACGGGTTCAGCGTCTGCTTGCGCAGGCGGATGGACTTCGGCGTCACCTCGACCAGTTCGTCGTCGTCGATATAGGCGATGGCCTGTTCCAGCGACATCTGGCGCGGCGGGGTCAGGCGCACGGCCTCGTCCTTGCCGGAGGCGCGGACGTTGGTCAGTTGCTTGCCCTTGATCGGGTTGACGTCCAGGTCGTCCCAGCGCGCGTTCTCGCCGATGATCATGCCCTGATAGGTCTTTTCGCCGGCGCCGACGAACATGACGCCGCGATCTTCCAGGTTCCACAGGGCGAAGGCCGCCGTGTCGCCGTCCGAGTTCGAGATCAGCACGCCCTTCAGACGGCCGGCGATCGCGCCCTTGTATTCTTCGTAGTGGCTGAAGACCCGGTTCAGCACGCCCGAACCGCGCGTGTCGGTCAGGAACTCGCCCTGATAGCCGATCAGCGAGCGCGACGGGCATTTCAGGCTGATGCGGGTCTTGCCGGCGCCCGACGGACCCATGTCGGTCATTTCGGCCTTACGGGCCGACAGCTTCTCGATGACGATGCCCGAGAACTCGTCGTCCACGTCGATCATGACGTCTTCGATGGGCTCCATCTTCTCGCCGTTGGGGCCTTCCTGGAAGACCACGCGGGGACGCGAGATCGAGACCTCGAAGCCTTCGCGACGCATGTTCTCGATCAGAACGCCCAGCTGCAGTTCGCCGCGGCCGGCGACCTCATAGGCGTCGCCGCCTTCGGTCGTGGTCACGCGGATGGCGACGTTGGCCTCGGCTTCCTTCAGCAGACGGTCGCGGATGACGCGCGACTGAACCTTGTCGCCTTCGCGACCGGCCAGCGGGCTGTCGTTGACCGAGACGGTCATGGAGATGGTCGGCGGATCGATGGGTTGAGCGGGAAGCGCGTCGACGACTTCCATGGCGCACAGGGTGTCGGCCACGGTCGCCTTGGACATGCCGGCGATGGCGACGATGTCGCCCGCTTCCGAACCCTCGTCCAGAGCCTGACGCTTCAGGCCGCGGAAGGCCAGGACCTTGGTGATGCGGCCGCGTTCGATTTCCTTGCCTTCGCGGTCCAGGGCGTGGATCGCCATGCCGGGGATCGCCTTGCCGCTCTCGATGCGGCCGGTCAGGATCCGGCCCAGGAAGGGGTCGGACTCGATCAGCACGTTCAGCATCTGGAACGGCTTGTCCTTGTTCTCCTGAACCTTCGGCGGCGGAACGTGGTCGACGATCAGGTCGAACAGGGGGGCCAGGTTGTCGTTGGGCTGGTTCAGATCCATCGTCGCCCAGCCGTTGCGGCCCGAGGCGTAGATGTGCGGGAAGTCCAGCTGCTCGTCCGTCGCGCCGATGGCGGCGAACAGGTCGAAGGTCTCGTTGTGGACGCGGTCCGGATCGGCGTGGGCGCGGTCGACCTTGTTGATGCACAGGATCGGACGCAGGCCCATCTTCAGGGCCTTGGTCAGGACGAACTTGGTCTGGGGCATGACGCCCTCTTCGGCGTCAACCAGGATGACGCAGCCGTCCACCATGCCGAGGATGCGCTCGACCTCGCCGCCGAAGTCGGCGTGGCCGGGGGTGTCGATGATGTTGATGCGGGTTTCGCCGGCCTTGCCGTTCCAGAGCACCGAGGTGCACTTGGCCAGGATGGTGATGCCACGCTCCTTTTCCTGGTCGTTCGAGTCCATGGCGCGCTCTGTCGTCGCCTCATTGGCTCGGAAGACGCCGGACTGGGCCAGCAGTTGGTCCACCAGGGTCGTCTTCCCGTGGTCGACGTGGGCGATGATGGCGACGTTGCGCAGGTTCATTTGATAATCGCGAAAAGGCGCGGCCGGGATGCAGGCGGCCGCTGGTCATGAAAAGGCATGCAGGGAGCGCGCGCCTCTTACAGGCATGTGGACGGAAAGACCAGAGCAGGCGTTCAGACGCCCGCCGCCGCCTTACCGATATTTCATTCACGACGCCGCATCCGCGAGGGATGACGGCCCCCTCTACTCCCGTGACGGCATGACCGTTCGGGAATGGAGAAGACGATGTCGGCCTTGATGGGAATGATGATGGCGGGTCTGCTGGCGACAGGGACTGCGCCGGATATGCGGGTGGACGCCGGCGATCTCGCCATGGCCCGCCCGGGCGACGCTGCGGTCCTGGCTGAGCGTATTCAGGCGGCGAGCCGAAGCTGGTGCGCCCGCTATCGCAGCCTTCTGACGCCGAACGACGTGGGCATGCCCAGCGTCTGCGAGCATGAGATGAAGCGTCGCGCCTTCTATCAGCTGCCCCGGGCCCAGCGTCGTCTCTTCGTACAGGCAGGGGGACGGCGAACCCTGAACCGGCCCTAGAGGCGGCGGATCATGTAGCGGGCGTCGGCGCCATAGCTGGCCAGCTTGGCCGCCATGCCCGGCGCCGCGTGTTCTGCAAACCCGTGGCGACGCCAGAAATTCACGGCGTCGTTGACGGCGACCAGGGCTATGGCGGGCCAGCCGTCCCCGGCCGCCTGTTCCGCCAGCCGCTCGACGATGGCCCCGGTAACCCCGCCGCCGCGCGCCTGGGGGTGCAGGGCCAGGTCGTGCAGATAGATCAGGGCCGGTTCCGCCGGCAGGCCCTCGATCACCGTATTCAGCGGCGGCGCATTGTCGGCCCGCCACGGATAGGCGATCAGATAGCCTTTCGCCGTAGCCTCGCCGTCCGCCAGCACGAAACAGCCGCGCGGATAAAGCGCCAGCCGGTTCTGGAAACAGGCGCGGTCCTCGAAATGGTCCGGGAAGGACAGGCGGGCGACCTCGACCACGGCGTCGATGTCGGTCGGCCGCATGGGCCGCCATTGCAGGGTCATCAGTTCACCTTGGACGGATCCGGCGGGGCGTCGGGCAGGGCCGAGACGGGCACGCCGTCCTCCTTCAGCTTCTTGACCTCGGCGGGGGTGGCCTCGCCGTAGATTTCGCGCTTCTCGGACCGGCCTTCATGGATGTCGCGGGCTTCGCGGGCGAAGGCGTCGCCGACATAGTCGAAGTTGGCCTCGACGTGGGCGCGGACTTCCCGGGCGGCGGCCATCATGACGGTCTGCATCCTGACGGCCATGTCCGAGGCCGGATCGGCCTGGCGTGCGCCGCCGACGGCGGGGGCCATCACGGCCTTCTCCACCCTGTTGGAGCCGCAGAACGGGCATTCCACCAGGCCGCGCGCGGCCTGGTCGTCATAGTCGGACGAGGAGCCGAACCAGGCCTCGAACCCGTGGGTCTGGTCGCATTTCAGGGCGTATCGGATCATTGGGCGGGCTGGAAGTCGCGGTCATGGGTCAGGGCGGGCACCGCCGCGCGGGCCTTGGCCACCGCCTCCATGTCCAGTTTCGCCGTCAGTATGCAAGGGTCGTCGTGATCCGCCCGGGCCAGGATCTCGCCCCAGGGTCCGATCACGGTCGACCGCCCCCAGGTGCGACGCCCGTCCTCATGCAGGCCGCCCTGGGCCGGGGCCAGGACGAAGGCGCCGGTCTCGATGGCGCGGGCGCGCAACAGGGTCTCCCAGTGCGCCTGGCCCGTCGGCGCCGTGAAGGCGGCCGGGACTGCGATCATCGCCGCTCCGGCCTTGGCCAGGTGACGATACAGGTAAGGAAAGCGGATATCATAGCAGATGCTCAGGCCCAGCCGACCCCAGGGGGTGTCGGCGACCGCCGCCGCATCGCCGGGCCGCACCGTCGCGCTTTCGCGGTAGCGCTCGCCGTTCGGCAGATCGACGTCGAAGACATGCAGCTTGTCATAGCGGGCGACGATCCCGCCGGCCGCGTCGATCAGCAGCGACCGGTTGGCGGCGCGGCTGTCGCCGACATGGCCGGAGCGGACGATGGCCGAGCCGATCAGCAGCCAGACGCCCAGTTCCGCCGCCAGACGACGCAGGCCCAGGACGACGAGGTCGGCGTCCTCGTCCGTGACGACGGCGTCGCGGCGGTCGCGGCGCTGCTCCAGGACGTTGGTGCCTTCGGGCGTCAGGATGAATTTCGCCCCGCCGGCCGCCGCCTCGCGGATCAGGGGCTCGACATGGGCCAGGGCCGCGGGCGCCGTCGCCGGCGTGCGGGTCTGGATCAGGGCGATGTCGAGCCCGCCGCTCATGGGATCAGGCCGCCAGAAGCGGGTCGAGCTTGCCCTCGCGGTCCAGGGCGTGGATGTCGTCGGATCCGCCGACGTGGTTCCCGGCGATGAAGATCTGCGGGAAGGTCATGCGGCCGCCGGATTTCTCGACCATCTCGGCCTTCTTGGCCGGGTCGTTCGAGGCGACGATCTCGGTATAGTCGGCGCCCTTCTTCTTCAGCAGCGCCATCGCGCTGTAGCAATAGGGGCAACCGGGTTTGGTGTAGATGACGACGTCGGCCAATTCGGATCTCCAGAATGATGCGCCAAGGGGCGTCGGGCGGCCGCGCCGCCCGTATTTGAGGTCTACATAGTCAGTTCACGGGCGTTTCGCACCCGGGCGATGACGGCGAGATCCACCGCCCTGGCCCCGGCGTCGATCAGGGCGCGGGCGCAGGCCTCTCCGGTCGCGCCCGTGGTCAACACGTCGTCGATCAGAAGGATGCGCCGGCCCTTGATCCGCCGCCGACCGATCTCGCTGACGATGAAGGCCTTCTTGACGTTCAGCCGCCGTCCGCGCCGGCTCTTGCCGCCCTGGCTGGTCGTGTGGGTCCTGCGCGTCAGGGCGTCGGGCAGATAGTCGAGCCGGGCGTGGCCGGCCAGAGGCCTGGCGATCTCCGCCGCCTGGTTGAACCGCCGCGACAACAGGCGAAACGGGTGCAGCGGGACGGGGACCACGGCGTCGGCGTCCTGGATCAGATCCGTGGCGGCCCGGCCGATCCAGCGTGCGAACAGAGAGGCGAACTGCTGCTGGTCGCCGTGTTTGTAGCGCAGGATCAGACTTCGCGAGTGGTCGTCATAGACACAGGCCGCCCTGGCCCGAGCAAAGACATAGGGTTGGGCGATGCAGGCGGCGCAGCGGGTTTCGGCGAAGGCGCCGCCGTCGAATTCGAAGGCCGCGCCGCAGCCGTCGCAGACCGGCGCGTCGAGGAATTTGATCCGGCTCCAGGCGTCGGGCGTCAGACCGGCCGCCGCCGTCGCCTCGCGGCTGTCGTGAGCCAGGGGCGGCAGGACGAGATCCGCCAAACCGCGCCCCATGTCGCGCAACTGACGCCCCGCCCCTTCCCAGGCGCGGCGCCAGCCCCCATCCTGCATCATCATGACCGCCTCCCCCGAAGCAACGTCCGCATCCTCCAGCGCCCCGCCCCGCATCTTCGACGCCCGGCGACGCGAGGCCCGTCTGGCCCGTGCGGCCCATCGACTGGGGCAGGCCGACTTCCTGCACGTCCGGGCGGCCGAGAATGCGGCGGGCAGCCTGGAGGCCATCCTGCGCGACTTTCCGGTCGCCGTCGATCTCTCGGCCCATTCCGGCCCGTTCGCCCAGGCCCTCGCCGCCAGCGACGCCGCCGGCCGGGTGGGCGTCGTCGCCAGCCCCACGTCGCGCGCCGAGCGGGCCGCGCCGGGCGCCGCCGCCCTGCCGCTGGACGAGGGATCGACCGATCTGATCGTCTCCCTGCTCAGCCTGCACTGGGCCAACGACCTGCCCGGCGCCCTGGCCCAGATCCGCAAGGCCCTGAAGCCGGACGGCCTGTTCATCGGCACCCTGTTCGGGGCCGGTACGCTGAAGGAGTTGCGGTCTGTCCTGACCGAGGCGGAGCTGGCCGAGCGCGGCGGGGCCCAGGCGCGGGTCTCGCCCTTCGCCGACGGCTATGACGGCGCCGCCCTGTTGCAGCGCGCCGGCTTCGCCCTGCCGGTCTCGGACGTGGATCGGTTCACCGTTCGCTATCCCGACCTGTTCGCCCTGGTCCGCGACCTGCGGGCCATGGGCGAGACCAATGTGCTGGACGGGCCGATCCGCCCGCTCAGCCGCGCCGTGATCGCCCGCGCCGCGTCCCTGTACGCCGAACGCCACGGCGACGCCGACGGCCGCATCCCCGCCACCTTCGAGATCATCCATCTGGCCGGCTGGAAGCCCCACGAGAGCCAGCAGAAGCCGCTGGCGCGCGGCTCCGCCAAGGTCAGGCTGGCGGATGCGCTGGGCGTGAAGGAGATGACCGGCGACGAGATCGACTGACGAACGTCTCCGGGTTTGCTTCAGCGGTTCAGGGCGTCCGCGATCTTTTGCATGGTCTGATTATAGAGACCGCCGTTCGATGCGCCCAGCGCATTCAGCCCGCCGAGAATGGCGACGAAGATCAGGCCGCAGATGAGGCCGTATTCGATGGCGGTCGCGCCCCTGTCGTCATTCAGGAACCGGGCGGTGAAACGTCGCATGGCCGGCCTCCTGGTCGGCGGTGATCAGAGCAGGTCGCGCAACCAGGCGACCAGGGGTTCGTCCGCCGGCGGCATGGGATAGGCCGACAGCTTGTCCGGCTTCACCCAGGCCAGGGCGTCGTGTTCGCGCGCGGCGACCACGCCGTCCCAGCGGCGGCACAGATACAGTGGCATCAACAGGTGAAAGGAATCGTAAGCGTGGCTGGCGAAGACGAAGGGCGCCAGGCAGGATTCGCTGACCTCTATGCCCAGCTCCTCGCGCAGCTCGCGGATCAGGGCCGCCTCGGGCCGCTCGCCCGGCTCGACCTTGCCGCCGGGAAACTCCCACAGCCCCGCAAGGGACTTGCCCTGCGGCCGTTTGGCGATCAGCACCCGCCCATCGACATCGATCAGGGCGACGGCGACGACGAGGACGGTAGGGAGAGGCGTATCAGTCACGAACGATAATCGCCGTTGATCTCGATATAGCCCTTGGTCAGGTCGCAGGTCCAAACCGTGGCCGAGGCCCGGCCCGCGCCCACGTCGACGGTGATGTCGATCTCGGGGTTCTTCATGTAGGCGGTCATTTTGGCCTCGTCGTAGGTCGGGGACGGGGCGCCGTCGACGGCGGCGACATTGGGGCCGAACCGGATGCCCAGCCGGTCGCGGTCCACCGGCTCCTCGGTCTTGCCCACGGCCATGACCACCCGGCCCCAGTTGGCGTCCTGACCGGCGATGGCGGTCTTGACCAGGGGGCTGTCGGCGATGGACTTGGCCAATTTTCTGGCTGATGCGGGGCTGGCGGCGCCGTCCACCGTCACCTTGACGAACTTGGTCGCTCCCTCGCCGTCGCGCACCAGCTGGTGCGCCAGGTCCAGCATCACCTTGTCCAGGGCGACCGAGAAGCTCTTCAGGCGACGATCCCCGACTCGGCCGATGCGCGGCGCGCCCGAGGTTCCGGTGGCGAACAGCAGGGCGGTGTCGTTGGTCGAGGTGTCGCCGTCCACCGTCACGCTGTTGAAGGTGGTGCGGACATGCAGGCCCAGCAGGGCCTGAAGCACGTTCGGATGGATGTCGGCGTCGGTGACGATGAAGGCCAGCATGGTCGCCATGTCCGGCGCGATCATGCCCGACCCCTTGGCGATCCCCGCGATCCGGACCTTGTAGCCCTCGATTTCGGCCTCGGCGTAGGAGCCCTTGGGGAAGGTGTCCGTGGTCATGACGCCGCGCCCGGCCCGCGCCCATTGTTCGGACGGGTGGATGTCGGCGTCCAGGCGGCTTTCGATGTCGGGCAGTTTGGAGACGATCTTCTTTTCGTCCAGCACCACGCCGATGACCCCGGTCGAGGCCAGCATGACGTCGCGCTGGCGACAGCCGAACCGTTTGGCGACCTCCGAGGCGGTGCGGCGGGCGGCGTCGGCGCCGGCCTTGCCGGTGAAGGCGTTGGCGCAACCGGCGTTGACCACCAGGGCGCGCACGTCCTTGCCGCCGTCCGCCCCGCCCAGCGCCTTCTTGCACCAATCAACCGGGGCGGAGCCGATCTTGTGACGGGTGAAGACGCCGGCGCAGCTGGTGCCCCGCGCGAACCGGAACACCACCAGGTCGTCGCGTTCATGCTTGTAGAAGCCGGCTCGGGCGGTGGCGATCTCGACCCCGCCGATGGGCGGGATGGTGGGGAAGGGCACGGCCAGGGGCGACACGGCCAGACCCGGCTTTCCGGCGGCGGGCGCGGGGGCTGAGGCGGGCTCGGCCGGGCGGGTGGCGCGTTTCAGGGCCGTGGCGAACGGATCCAGGGCTTTTTCGAACGCCTGTTCGATCTTCTGGCCGGTGGTCGAGGGGGGCTTGTTCATGTCAGGCGGCCGGGGCGGAGGCGGAAGTCGGGGAGGGGGCGTCGGCGGGCGGAGGGGCGCTGGGAGCGGCGGGCGGCGGGGCGGAGGCCGGCTCCTCGTTTCGCCCGGCGGTTTCGCCCGCCAGCAGGACGTCGACCTTCGCCTTGCCGCGCAACTGCTCCAGCAACTGCCGCACGCCCTCATAGGTCAGGTAGCGGACGATCTGGGGCCGGGCCTGCTCCAGGGTCGGCGGGCTTTCCTTGCGCCGGTCCTCGACCCGCAGCACGGCCCAGCCGCCTTCGGTCTGGAACGGACCGACGGTGGACCCCGCCGGTTTGTCGCGCAGGGCGCCGGCATAGGCCTGGGGCATGACGTCCAGGGTCGAATAGCCCAGGTCGCCGCCCGAGAAGCGCGTCGCCTCGTCCACCGACCGCTCCATGGCCACGGCCTCGAAACTGGCGCCCTGGCCCAGGATGCCGATGACCGCCTCGGCCTCCGGCTTGGTGCGCGACAGGATCAGGCGGACGCGAATCTCCTCCGACGTCTTCGCCAGCCGCAATTGCTCATTGTACAGGGTCTGGACCGCCTGGTCGGAAATGGCGCCGTTGACCACGCTCTCCACCAGCATGTCGCCCAGGATTCGTTCGCGGGTCGCCTCAAGGCGACGCTGGGCCAGGGGCGAGGCGTCCAGGCGACGGCGCTCGGCCTCCCTGGCGAGCAGTTTCTGATCGATCACCTCGTCCAGCACGCGCCGGAACAGGTCCGAGGTCACGTCCAGCGGCTCGCCCTCGCCCACCAGGCCCTGGGCCACCGCCTCGCGCTTGACGTCCGAGGCCCAGACGGTCTCGTCCTGGACCCGGGCCACCGGCCGGTCGCCCGGCTCCGGGGCCTTGTCGTCCCCGCCGCCGCGCGAACAGGCGGCGACCGTCAGGACCGCAGCCAGAAGCGCCATGGAAAACAGGCCGAAAGGTCGCCGAAATGGGGTCAAGAGGGCGCTCCGTAGAAGGCGGCCGAAAGCCCCTCGCGTTGACAGGGGTTAGGCCGGTGCTTAAGTCCCGCCTGCGCCCAAGTCGAGGGGTTTTGATCGTCTGCGCGGCCCTTCGCGCGCGCCAGTTCCGGCGCATCGGGGTCGCCACCGGTTCGGGCCCTTCTCGCGGCGTCCGTATCGCCGCCCCTCACGGGATTTCCAGAGCCGCTCAGCTCGCAGACGCTCGACCGCTTACCGGATCCAATATGCTCGGCTTCGCCAAGAAACTTTTCGGCTCTTCCAACGACCGCAAGGTCAAGGCCTTCCAGGAGCATGCCCAGCGCATCAATGCGCTGGAGCCCAAGTTCGCCGCCCTGTCCGACGACGAACTGCGGATGATGACCGACGCCTTCCGCGACCGGGTGGCGAACGGCGAGACCCTGGACAAGATCCTGCCCGAGGCCTTCGCCGTGGTGCGCGAGGCGTCCAAGCGGGTGCTGGGCCAGCGTCAGTATGACGTCCAGCTGGCCGGCGGCATGATCCTGCATGAAGGCGGCATTGCGGAAATGCGAACCGGCGAGGGCAAGACCCTGGTCGCCGTGGCCCCCGTCTATCTGAACGCCCTGCCGGGCAAGGGCGTCCACGTCATCACCGTCAACGACTACCTGGCCCGCCGCGACGCCGAGACCATGGGCAAGGTCTATCGCTTCCTGGGTCTTGAGGTCGGGGTCATCGTCAACGGCCTGAGCCAGGGCCAGCGCCAGGCGGCCTACGCCGCCGACGTCACCTACGGCACCAACAACGAGTTCGGCTTCGACTATCTGCGCGACAACCTGGTCTATGACCGGCGCGAGATGGTGCAGCGCCCGCACAACTTCGCCATCGTCGATGAAGTCGATTCCATCCTGATCGACGAAGCGCGGACGCCTCTGATCATCTCGGGCCCGACCGAGGACCGTTCGGACCTGTACAAGATCCTCGACGGCCTGGTGAAGGAGCTGATCAAGGACAAGGACACCTTCGAGCTCGACGAGAAGCAGAAACAGGTCCTGCTGACCGAATTGGGCTCGGAGCGGATGGAAGAGGCGCTGGAAAGCGGCGGCCACTTCGCCGCCGACACCACCGGCCTGTACGACGCCGCCAACATCAGCCTGGTCCACCACACCAACCAGGCCCTGCGCGCCAACACCCTGTATCAGCGCGACAAGGACTATATCATCAAGGGCGGCGAGATCGTCCTGATCGACGAATTCACCGGCCGGATGATGACCGGCCGCCGCCTGTCCGAAGGTCTGCACCAGGCCATCGAGGCCAAGGAAGATGTCAAGATCCAGCCCGAGAACCAGACCTTGGCCTCGGTGACGATCCAGAACTATTTCCGCCTGTACCAGAAGCTGTCGGGCATGACCGGCACCGCCGCGACTGAGGCCCAGGAGTTCGGCGACATCTACAAGATGGACGTGCTGGAGGTGCCGACCAACCGGCCGATCCGGCGCAAGGACTATGACGACGAGGTCTATCGGACCCACGCCGAGAAGAACCAGGCCATCGCCAAACAGATCGCCGAATGCCACCTGGCGGGTCAGCCCATCCTGGTCGGCACCGTATCGATCGAGCGTTCGGAACAGCTGTCGGATCTGCTGAGCAAGTTCGAATACAAGGTCGAGGTCTCGCGTAAGCTGAAGCCCCAGTACGAGGGCAAGGCGAAAGAAGCCGAGAAGATCGGCGACGCCGCCTATGACATCCAATACGAGACGAAGCTGCGCGGCATCCCGCACTCCGTCCTGAACGCCCGCCAGCACGAGCAGGAGGCCTATATCGTCGCCGACGCCGGTCTGCCGGGCGTGGTGACCATCGCCACCAACATGGCCGGCCGCGGCACCGACATCCAGCTCGGGGGCAACCTCGAGATGAAGATGCAGAAGTGGCTGCTGGAACAGCGCAACATGGCCGTCGAGGTCACGCCCGAGATGGAGAAGGCGCAGGAGGCCCAGTACAAGGCCGACATCGCCGTCCAGCGCGAGATCGCGCTCGCCGCCGGCGGTCTGTTCGTCCTGGGCACCGAACGCCACGAGAGCCGCCGGATCGACAACCAGCTGCGCGGCCGCACCGGCCGTCAGGGCGACCCCGGCACCTCGAAATTCTACCTGTCCTGCGAGGACGACCTGCTGCGCATCTTCGCCGGCGACCGTCTTGACTCGATCATGAAGACCTTTGGCGTGGCCGAGGGCGAGGCCATCACCCACCCCTGGCTGAACCGCGCCATCGAGACCGCCCAGAAGCGGGTCGAGACCCGCAACTACGACATCCGCAAGAACCTGCTGAAATACGACGACGTCGTGAACGACCAGCGCAAGGCCGTGTTCGAGCAGCGCCAGGAGTTCATGGACTCCGAGGACCTGTCGGAACTGGTCGGCGACTTCCGCCGCGACGTGGTCTCCGACCTGGTCGAACGCTACATGCCGCCCAAGGCCTATGCCGAACAGTGGGACATCGACGGCCTGGACGAAAAGGTCCGCACGACCCTGGGCCTGGAGCTGCCGCTGCATGACTGGGCGGCCGAGGAAGGCGTGTCGAACGAGGAGATCGAGGAGCGGCTGCTGGCCGCCGCCGACGCCCGCGCCGCCGAACGGCTGGAGCAGATCGGCGCCGACCAGACGCGCGGTCTGGAGAAACAGTTCATGCTGCAGATGATCGACATGCAGTGGCGCGAGCACCTGGTCCATCTGGATCATCTGCGCGGCGTGATCGGCCTGCGCGGCTACGGCCAGCGCGATCCGCTGAACGAATACAAGACCGAGGCCTTCGCCTTGTTCGAGAACCTGCTGTACGACCTGCGCCACAACGTCACCCGCTGGCTGATGACGGTCGAGTTCCGCTTCCAGGCGCCGCCGGAAATGCCCGAGTTCCAGGAAATCCACCTGAACCCCGGCACCGGCGAGAACGAGATGGTCAATCCGGCCGCGCAAAATCCGGAAGGCCAGTTGATCGGCGACGACCGCGCCAAGCTTCCGGTCGAGGCCCTGCCGCCCGGCTGGGAAATGACTGGCCGTAACTCCCCCTGCCCCTGCGGCTCGGGCCGCAAGTTCAAACACTGCCACGGGGCGCTGGTCTAAGCGCACCGTCCCGATGTGACGCCAGAGCGGCCCCGGATTTCGATCCGGGGCCGTTTTGTTTAGGTCAGCAAAGCCTTCAGCACCCCGTCCAGCACCGGCCGACCGCGCGGCGTCGCCACCAGTCGGCCGCCGCTGAGCCTCAGAAATCCGTCGGTGATCAGGTCGGCTGTCGGCGCCGCGTCCGCGTCCAACCCCAGGTCCGCCAGCAGCCCGACCGGCGCGCCCTCGACTGTGCGCAGGCCCAGCAGCAGCTTTTCTTCGGCCGCCCCGGCGGCGTCCAGCCGTTCCGTCTCCATCCAGGGTGATCCCGCCCCGACCCCGGCCACATAGTCGGCGATCCGGCGATGGGCGACAGTGGCGGTGCGGGTCCCGTCCAGCGTCAGCCGCCCGTGGGCGCCGGGGCCCAGGCCCAGATAGTCGCCGCCGCGCCAGACGTGCAGATTGTGCGCCGAGCGCGCCGACACGCCCCGCGCATGATTGGACACCTCATAGGCGTCGAACCCGGCGGCCTCCAGCACGGTCTGGGTGGTCTCGTACAGGGCTGCGGCCTGGTCTTCATCGGGCGGGATCAGGGTTCCGCGCGCCAGGGCCCGTCCGAACGCCGTCGTCGGCTCCAGGGTCAGCTGGTAGGGCGAGACGTGCTCAAACCCCATGTCCAGGGCCGCGCCCAGCTCCGTCGCCCAATCGGCCGGGGTCTGGCCCGGCCGGGCGTAGATCAGGTCGATGGACAGGCGCGAAAAGGCCCGCCCGGCCAGATCGACCGCGCGCCGCGCCTCGGCCGCCGAATGATCCCGCCCCAGGAACCGCAGCGCGGCGTCGTCCAGCGCCTGCACCCCCATCGACAGCCGGTTGACCCCCGCCCCCGCCAGGGCGGCGAACCGGGCCGCCTCGGCGTCGGTCGGATTGGCCTCCAGCGAAATCTCGATCGCACCCGCCGGGGGGAACAGATCGTACGCCTGGGCGATGATCCGGGCTGCGGCCTCGGGCGCCATCAGCGACGGCGTGCCCCCGCCGAAGAAGATCGAGGCCAGCCGGCGCGACCCCGTCAGGGCCCGCTGCGCCCGCATGTCGGCCAGGATCGCCTCGACCAGCGCCGCCTGTTCCTCGACCCGCCCCCGGTCGCGCACGACGTTGAAGTCGCAATAGGGGCAGATGCGCGAACAATAGGGCCAGTGGACATACAGGCCGACGTCCGAACCGGGGTTCGCCCAGGTCTCTGAGGAATCAGTCAATCAACGCGGCCCGCAGCTTGGCGAAGGCGCGGGTGCGGTGGCTGATCGCCTCCTTGGCCGCCGGCTCCATCTCGCCGAAGGTCAGGTCGCCGCCTTCAGGAATGAAGATGGGGTCATAGCCGAAGCCCCGGTCGCCGCGCGGCGGGAAGGTCAGACGGCCGTGCACCTCGCCCTCGACCACGACGCACGGCCCGTCCGGCCAGGCCACGGCCAGGGCCGAGGTGAACCAGGCGGCGCGGTCCGTCGCCCCGATCTCCTCCAGCCGGTCTTCGACCTTCTTCATGGCCACAGCGAAATCCTTGCCCGGTCCGGCCCAGCGGGCGGAGAATATGCCCGGCGCCCCGTCCAGGGCCGCCACCGACATTCCCGAGTCGTCGGCCAGGGCGACCTCGCCTGACAAGGCGGCCGCATGACGAGCCTTCAGCATGGCGTTGCCGGCGAAGGTGGTCTCGGTCTCGTCCGGCTCGGACAGATTCAACTGGCCGGCGGTGAGGATCTCGTAATCTTCACCCAGCAGGGCGGCGATCTCCGGAACCTTGCCGGGGTTGTGGGTGGCGGCGACGATCCGCATCCCTTTGAAAAGCTTGAGAGTCATCGATTATCACGGCCCTGAAACAGTCTATTGCCAAAGTTTAATATCGTTAAACGATATGTAACGTGCTTTTTAGCAGCGCACGGCCTATCTATTGATCGTCAGGAACGGGGCCGCACCGTTCAGGACTTCCGGAAAATCCGGAACGATCATGCGGATAATAAACCAAGCGGGTGATTATCACCCAAACAGGAACAACGGAGAACCCTGATGCATACGATGAACATGTCGCTCTGGCTGGACAAGGTCTGCGCCGCTTTCGTCAACACGGTCCTGATCGCCGCCCTGCCGACCGCCCTGGTCGCCATTCTGGTTCAAGCCCTCTGATCGCGCCCAAGTCCAGCCCTGTATCGATCACGAGAGCTTTGACGACCTTGACGAAGACCGCGATGTATAGAGCTGCGCGCGGGTTCGCCGGACCCCGCGCAGCCGTCGCGCCCTTCCCTCCGGCCTGAGACCGACCATGCGCCTGCTCCCGCCGCGACATCCGCTGAAGCGAGGCGAGGCGCCGAGTCCCAAATGGCTGACCCCGAAATGGCCCGCTCCTCGCTGGCTGCGCGCCATGACCGCGCCGCTGAAGGCCCCGTTCCGCGCCCTGGGCCCGGGTTCGGTCTCCAGCGTGCTGAAGGTGGCGCTGGACGTCGCCTATATCCTGCTCTGGCTCATCACCGGCCTGCTGTTGTTGCTGCTGGTCGCCGCCGTCTTCATTCCCCTGGACAATGTGAACATCACCGTCAGCGGCGAGTCCGGCGGGCGACAGCTGCCGCTGACCCGTATGCTTCTGCTGTTCGGCCTGGGGGCGGCCACCGCCTATTTCGGCGGCTTCATGCTGATCCTGCGCAGCCTGCGTCGGATCTTCCGCACCTTGACCATGGGCGACCCCTTCCATCCCGACAATGTCCGCCGTCTGCGCCAGATCGGTCTGACCCTGGCGGTCGTGACCGGCGGCGTCTGGCTGGCCCAGGGCTTCGTCGCCGCCCGTCTGGCGCCCGGCGTCATGGACCCCCAGGGGCTGGGTGAACTGCTGACCCCGATCTTCTCCGTCCTGATCGTCTTCGTCCTGGCGGAGGTTTTCCGCGAGGGGGCGCGCCTGCGCCGCGAATCCGAACTGACGATCTGAGCCGTTTCCAGTAGGACTTCCCCATGGCCATCCGCGTCCAGCTTGATCGCGTCCTCGTCGAACGCCGCATGTCGCTGACCGAACTCGCCGACCGGGTCGGGGTGACGGTGGCGAATCTGTCGATCCTGAAGACGGGCAAGGCGCGCGCCGTGCGGTTCTCGACCCTCGACGCCCTGTGCCGCGAACTGGACTGTCAGCCCGGCGATCTGCTGGTTCACGAACCCGGTCCGGGCGACGCCTTCGACGACGACGCCGAGGCATGAAGCGCAAGGGCCCCGGCCGTGACGAGAACGGGCTGACGCCCGAGGACCGTCGCATCTGGAGCCGCATCACCGGCACGGTCGCCGCCCCGCGCAGCCGCAAGGCCGCCCGCGTCACCCCCGGCGCCGAGGCTCCGGCCCATGTCGTGGTCGCCCCGCCCGAGCATCCGCGCCGCCTGCCCAAGGTCTCGCCGCAACGCAACCTCCCGACCGCCCCGCCGGTCGACTCTCGCCCCCCGGCGTCCCGCACCGCCGCCTCGCGTGTCCGCTCCGCGCCCGAGGATCTGGAGCCGCGCCGCAAACACCGGCTGTCGCGCGAGCGGGACCCCATCGAGGCGCGCATCGACCTGCACGGCTTCGGCCGGTTCGAGGCCGAGGATCAGCTGCAGGCCTTTCTGACGTCGTGCCAGGCGCGGGGCATGCGGGCGGTCCTGGTCATCACCGGCCAGGGACGGCTGGGGGGCGGGGTGATCCGCGCCTCGTTCGGGGAATGGATGCAGTCGCCGGGCCTGCGCGGCGTCGTGTCCGGCTTCACCGTCGCCCACCAGAGGCACGGCGGCAACGGCGCCTTCTACGTCACCCTGAAGCGTAAGGCCTGAGCGCGGAACGCCGGGCATGAAAAAGGCCGGGACCGCGCGGCGGCCCCGACCTTTTCAGGCGCTTTGATTGGATTATTTGGCGGACAGCGCGCCAGCCAGGATCACGTCGATCTGCTTGCCCATATGGTCGGACAGGGCTTGAGCGTCCCATTCGTCATAGGCGGCGCGGCGGTAGTTCGACAGATAGGCGTCCCAGATCAGCTCGACCAGCAGGCGGATGTCGGCGTCCTTGTTCACCTCGCCCTTGGCGACGGCTTCCTGGAGGATGCCGCCGATCGCCAGCAGCAGGTTCTTGGTCGCGGCGCGGGCGCGCATCTCGGCGGCCAGGGGCTGGAACCACGACCGGGCGACGATGGCCTGGAACAAGGGCAACTGGTCCAGCGAGGAGTGATAGCCGGCGCTGAGGGCGCCCAGCAGTCGCTGGCGAACGGGTTCGCCCTGGGGCGCGCCCGCCTCGACCACCTCGGCCAGGCGGGTCATGTCCTCGGTCAGGACGGCTTCGAACAGTTCGGCCTTGTCCTGGAAGTTGGCGAAGACCGCCCCGGTGGACATGCCGGCGCCCTTGGCGATGTCGCGGATCGTGGCTGGCTCATAGCCGCGCTCGGCGAACAGGGAGCGGGCGGCGTCCAGAACCTTCTGGCGCGTCCGGACCTTGGCGGCCTGACGGCGGTTCAGGCGGGGAGCGGCTTCGGTCGAGAGAACGGTATCGGTCATGAAATCAGGCTTTTACTCTACGCATTTCGGAAGCCCTGACGGCCCGAAGTTGACTGGGTCAGTCGCTTAGACCGCGAGGCGAGACGTTATGTTGCTTCGCCCGCCAACCGCGCGATGCTGAAGCAGGGCTTGCATCACGGAACCATGACGAAAATGGGTCGCAAAAGCTAATGTCGCGGTTAACAGCCCGATTTCTAAGCTTAACTGTTATGGTTACCTGTCCCAATCTGAGGCATTCTCAACGCGCGGGTGGTTCTACTGCGTCCTCCGGCGGGTATGGCGGCCTGGAAGGTCCGGCGGAACTGATCCCGCTTCTCGTGGATCGAGGCCAGAACCAAGCCCATGGGCACGCCCAGATCGACCAGGGTGTTCTCCGCCAGCTGCAGGCTGGCCTCGGTCGTTTCGGGCACCGCGTCGGTGACGCCCAGCGCATAGAGGCGCGCCGCATGTTGGTCGTCGCGGGCGCGAGCGATGATGATCAGGTCGTCGCGCAAGGCGCGAGCCGTGGTCACCACCTCGTCCACCTTGGTCGGGGCGTCCATGGTGACGATCAGGGCGCGGGTCGACAGGACGCCGCAATGCGCCAGCATCTCGGCGCGACCCGCGTCGCCGTAGAAGACGTCGAATCCGTCGCGACGTCCCGCCGCCACGGCGGCGGCGTCGGTGTCCAGGGCGATGAAGGCCTGGTCGTGTTCCTTCAGCAGCTCCCCGATCAGTCGTCCGACCCGACCGAAGCCGACGATGATGACGGCGCCGTCGGCCTGTTCCGGCGGGGCTGCGCCTTCGGGCGTGGTCGGCAGGGCCGGCGCCTTTTCGCGCGACAGCCTCTGACCCAGCAGGGCCAGGAGGGGAATGGAGAAGATGCTCAGGGTCGCCGACAGGGCCACGGTGCTGGTCAGGGCCGGCGGGGCGATCCCCTCGACCATGCCGGTGGCGAAGACCACGAAGGCGAACTCGCCCGCCGGCGCCAGGACCAGGGCGGTCTCCAGCGCCGGACGCGCGCCCAGGCCCCACAGGCGCGCCAGGCCGAAGATGACGCCGGTCTTGACCACGGTGATGGCCAGGGCCAGGCCGAACAGCAGGACCGGATTGGCCGCGACCGCGCCCAGGTCCAGGCCCAGGCCGACCCCGACGAAGAAGACCCCCAGCAAAAGACCCTTGAACGGTTCGATGGAGACCTCGACCTCGCGCCGGAACTCGGTCTCGGCCAGCAGCACCCCGGCGACCAGGGCGCCGATGCTCATCGACAGGCCGCTGGCCTGGGCCGCCAGTCCGGCGACCACCACGACCAGCAGGCTGGCGGCGACGAACAGCTCGCCGCCCTGCGCCGACTTGCGCGCCTGGGCCACCGAGCGGAACATCGGCCGCAGCACCACACGACCCATAAGAACCAGCAGGCCCAGGCCGATGGCGGCCGGCACCAGGGTGAACAGCGACCGTCCCAGAACCGCCGGATCCAGCGACCCGCCCGCCTGGGCGACTGCGGCCATCACGCTGACGGTGATCAGGATGGGCGCGACCGACAGATCCTGGGCCAGCAGAATGGCGAAGGTCGACCGACCGACCGTACCCTTCAGCCGCCCGCTTTCGGCCAGGACCGGCATGACGACCGCCGTCGAGGACAGGGCCAGGCCCATGCCCAGCACCGCCGCGCTGACCAGGCTCTGGCCCAGCAGCACGAACAGGCCCGCCAGCACCAGGGTGCAGACGACGACCTGCATCAGCCCCAGGCCGAAGACCAGCCGCCGCATGGCGCGCAGCCGCTCCCACGACAGCTCCAGCCCGATCATGAACAGCAGGAAGGCGACGCCCAGTTCCGACAACTGCGCCAGCTGAACCGGATCGCTGATGGTGAAATAGGAGAGCCAGGGAAGCGTGTCCGAAAACCGCGCCAGCCCGCTGGGCCCCAACACCACCCCGGCGGCCAGAAAGCCCAGAACCGGACTGATCTTCAGCCGATTGACCAGGGGCACGATCACCCCCGCCGCCGCCAGGAAGACCACCAGATCCTTGTAGTCTGCGCCGTGCCCCTGCATTCGCCCTCCGTATCCCCGGCATGTGACCCGGAACCGCCGTCCCTGGCGAGACGTCGCGACCGTTTCATGAACTTTTTTTAAGGCGACAGCCCCAACCTCGGGTCTAGGGTCCGCTCCGACCTGCCCGCTCCAAGGGTGGAACCTAGGATACAGTGATGAAAAGACTGCTTATCGGCGCCGCTGTCGGCGCCCTTTTGGCGCCTGCCGCCGCCTTCGCCCAGGACATCGACCACGACCACGCCTGTATCGACGAGACCTGCTCGATCGTCTCGCTGTTCTCGGGCGAGGAGACCGCAGCCGGCTGGCAGGGCGTGGACGCCCCCCGCTACGGAACCTGGGGCTTCGATCTGAACGGCCGCGACACCTCGGTGAAGCCGGGCGACGACTTCTTCCGCTACGCCAACGGCGCGGCCTTCGACAAGCTGGTCATCCCTTCGGACCGCACCAGCTACGGCTCCTTCGCCCTGCTGCGCGAACTGTCGGACAACCGGATGAAGGAACTGGTCACGGGTCTGGCCGCACGCACCGACCTGACGCCCGGCTCGGATGAGGCCAAGGTGGCCGACGCCTATCGGTCCTACATCGACCAGGCGCGCATCGATCAGCTGGACGCCCAGCCGCTGCAACCCTATCTGGCCGCCATCCGCGCCGCCGACAGCCATGAGAAGATGGCCGTCTACATGGGCCAGACGGTCGGCCGTTTCGGCGGCTCCTTCTTCGGCACCGGCATCACCATCGACGCGAAACAGCCGACCCGCTACGTCGTCTCGACCGGTCAGTCGGGCATCGGCCTGCCCAACCGCGACTATTATCTGGACGCCCGCTACGCCGACAAGAAGCACCTTTACACGACCTACGTCGGGCAAATCCTGGCCATGTCGGGTTGGGACAAGCCGTTCACCACGGCGGCCGAGATTGTGGAGCTCGAAACCAAGATCGCCGAGGCGCACTGGACCCCGGTCGAGAACCGCAACCGCGACAAGACCTATAACGAGGTCACCATCGCCAAACTGACCCAGGATGCGCCCGGCTTCGATTGGCAGGCCTATTATGATGCGGCCGAACTGGGCGGCGTGCCCCGCCTGATCGTGCGCCAGGACACGGCCATGCCCAAGATCGCGGCCCTCTACGCCGAGACGCCGATCGAACTGCTCCAGGCGTGGGAAGCCTTCCACACCGCCGACGACATGGCCCCCCTGCTGTCGCAAAGGTTCTCGGACGCCCAGTGGGGCTTCCGCGCGCGCGATCTGTCGGGCCAGCCGGAACAGCGCACCCGTGAGAAGCGCGCCATCTCCTTCGCCGAGGGTTCGCTGGGCGAGGCGACGGGCCGGCTCTATGTCGCCCAGTATTTCCCGGCCGAGTCCAAGGCCAAGATGGAAGACCTGGTCGCCAATCTGCGCACCGCCCTGTCGCACCGCATCGACAACCTCAGCTGGATGGGCGACGAGACCAAGGCGGCGGCCCAGGAGAAGCTGCGGAAATTCACCGTCAAGATCGGCTATCCGGACAAGTGGCGCGACTATTCCGGCCTTGAGATCCGTGCAGACGACCTGGTCGGCAACGCCGAGCGGCGCGGTCTGTTCGAGTGGAACTACGACCTCGCCCGTCTGAACGACCCGGTCGACAAGACCGAATGGGGCATGACGCCGCAGACGGTGAACGCCTACTACAACTCGGCCAATAACGAGATCGTCTTCCCGGCCGCCATCCTGCAACCGCCCTTCTTCGATCCGAACGGCGACCCGGCGGTCAACTACGGCGGCATCGGCGGCGTGATCGGCCACGAGATCGGCCACGGCTTCGACGACCAGGGCTCCAAGTCCGACGGCGACGGCGTGCTTCGCAACTGGTGGACGCCTGCGGACAAGGCCAATTTCGAAGCCCTGACCGCCCGTCTGGGCGCGCAATACGCCACCTACGAACCGATCACCGGCTACACCATCAACCCCGGCCTGACGATGGGCGAGAATATCGGCGACGCCTCGGGCGTGGCCGTGGGTCTTGAGGCCTATCATCTGTCGCTGGCCGGAAAGCCCGCCCCGGTGCTGGATGGAACGACCGGCGACCAGCGCTTCTTCTACGGCTGGGCCCAGGTCTGGCAGTCGAAATATCGCGACGAGGCCCTGAAGCAGCAGGTCGCCACCGATCCGCACTCGGCCGCCCAGTTCCGGGTCATCGGCCCGCTGCGCAACGTCGACGCCTGGTACGACGCCTTCGACGTCGAGCCGGGGACCAAATACTATCTGACGCCGGAAGAGCGCGTCCGCATCTGGTAGGCGGCGCCCATTCGAGAACGGAAAAGGCCGGGGTTCGCCTCGGCCTTTTTCATGGCGGACGCCTCGACAAATCGCCCCGGAAACCTCGAGACCACATCGAAATAGTCTACATATTGTCCATGGCGCGGGCGGCTCCAGGCGCGAAAAAGCCCGCTGCGGGGGATACATCGCAGCGGGCTTTCGCGCTCTTTGAAGAGCGGACGTTTCCTCCCCGAAACGCCTTCGAGTGCTGCGCGCTTGAGCAACGCTTGCCCTCGAGTGAGTTCATTTGGCCTATCGGACCCTGCGGCGTCAACGCACGTATCGGGCGGAGTCGAACTTTCTTCGACTTATCATTGATAAGTCATATTTCGCGCAAGATATTCTCGAAGCTTATTCGATAATGGCTTTGATCGCAGCGATCAGGCCCTCCCGAGGAATCTTCATCTGGCCCGGACGTTCGGCCTTCCAGGCGTCGTTGTCGGTGATGCCGGCGGCGGCGGCGCGGCCGGCGTCCAGGTCCTTGATGGTGACTTCGCCCGCCGCAATCTCATCGCCGCCCAGGATGACGACGGCCGGAGAACCGCGACGGTCGGCGTATTTCATCTGGGCCTTCATGCCCGCACGGCCCAGATAGAGCTCGGCGGCGATCCCGGCGGCGCGCAGTTCGGCGACCGCGGCCAGATAATGAGCCATGTCGTCGTCGGAAAAGACGATGACGACGACGGGACCGCGCACGGCGTCTTCCGCCCTGCGGCCGGCGGCGCGCAGGGCCGAGGCCAGGCGCGAGACGCCGAAGGAGAAGCCGGTGGCGGGCACGCTCTGGCCGGTGAAGCGGGCGACCAGATCGTCATACCGCCCGCCGCCGCCGATGGAGCCGAACCGGACCGGACGGCCCTTGTCGTCCGTGGTCTCCAGCAGCAGTTCGGCCTCGAACACCGCGCCGGTGTAATATTCCAGCCCACGCACGATGGTGGGATCGAACTTCACCGCCTCCTGACCGACCCGCATGGCGCCCAGCGCCCGGTCGATGGCGGCCAGTTCGTTCAGCGCCGCCTCGCCCGCCGCGCCCAGGTCGCCCGAACGGGCGACGGCGTCCAGCGTCTCGGCCCGCGACAGGCCCGGCGTATTGGCCGAGACCAGGAAGGCCTCGATGGCGCCGGTCACCCTGGCCGGCAGGCTTGCGCCCTTGGTGTAGTCGCCGGAGTCGTCCAGCCGGCCTTCGCCCAACAGTTGGACCACGCCGTCCCAGCCCAGCCGGTCGAACTTGTCGATGGCCCGCAGGGCCGTCAGTCGCTGTCCAGCCTCGGTCACGCCGCCGGCGTCGAACAGACCGTCGAACAGCTTGCGGTTCGAGACGCGGATCTGGGCCTGGCCCGCATCAAGGCCGGCGGCGCCCAGACCCTCGCAGGCCATGGCGATGATCTCGGCGTCGGCCTCGGGCCGGTCCGAGCCGACGGTGTCGGCGTCGCACTGCCAGAACTCGCGGAACCGGCCGGGGCCGGGCTTCTCGTTGCGCCAGACCGGACCATAGGCGTAGCGACGGAAGGGCTTGGGCAGGGTTTCCCAGGTCTGGGCCGCGAACCGGGCCAGGGGGGCCGTGTGGTCGTAGCGCAGGGCCATCCATTCGCCCGGCTCGTCCGACCCCGCATCGTCCTGAAGGGCGAAGACGCCTTCATTGGGCCTGTCGGCGTCGGGCAGGAACTTGCCCAGGGCGTCGGCGTATTCGAACGCGGGCGTCTCCAGCGGCTCGAAGCCCCAGCGCTCATAGACCTCGGACACACGCGCGACGATGCGGCGTTCGGCGGTCAGATCGCGACCGCGCTTGTCGGCGAAACCGCGCGGATTGCGGGCGAGGGGTCGAATGGGGGCGTCATCGGTCATGGCGCGCGCTTAAGCCAAGGGGGGGATGATCGCAACTCGCCTACCTCCGCTGCCCCGTCGCCAAGTTAAGGATTCACTGCCGGGCGTTTACCGACGAACTGCGAATGTACTATTCATGATTGCGTAGTTCGCGCGCTGGAGCGGGTAATGGGCAGCTTTTCAATCTGGCATTGGGCCATCTTCGCAACTGTGCTGCTGATCCTGGCCGTGCCGGGCGTGCGCATGCTCAAACGACTGGGCTTTTCAGGCTGGTGGGTCGTGTTGGCCTTTATCCCCTGGCTCAACATTGTGGGGCTGTGGGTCATCGCCTTCGTTCCGTGGCCCTGCGATCAAGTGAAGAGCAAAAAGTCCTAGGCAGGCAGACGCGGCGGATCTGTCGCTGTGGGGCAATTGGCTCCTCCACTCACCCCTCCAGCGTCTCCACCGTCAGATTGCCGTTGGTGTAGACGCAGATCTCCGCGGCGATCTTCATCGCCTTGCGGGCGACCTGTTCGGCGTCAAGGTCGGTCTCCTCGATCAGGGCGCGGGCGGCCGACAGGGCGTAGTTGCCGCCCGAGCCGACGGCGGCGACCCCGTGTTCCGGCTCCAGCACGTCGCCGACACCGGTGACGGTGAAGATCGACGACTTGTCGGCGACCAGAAGCATGGCCTCCAGCCGGCGCAGATAGCGGTCGGTGCGCCAGTCCTTGGCCAGGTCGACGCAGGCCCGCGCCAACTGGTCCGGATACTGCTCCAGCTTGGCCTCCAGCCGTTCGATCAGGGTGAAGGCGTCGGCTGTGGCGCCCGCGAAGCCGGCCAGCACCTTGCCGCCCGCCAGGGTCCGCACCTTGCGCGCCGCGCCCTTGACGATGGTGGGGCCCATGGAGACCTGACCGTCGCCCGCGATGACGGTGCGGCCGTTCTTGCGCACCGCCAGAATGGTGGTGCCGTGCCAGTCGGGAAAATTCGATTGAGTCATGATCCGCAGATGGCGCGACGGGCCTCATCGATCAAGAGCGCGCGACGCTGGATAACGCAGTCATATTTATACCCATGTTTCTCTTATAACGCGCCATCCTTGACCGGAAGATCCGACATGGGAGATCGAAAATTGCTCTATCGTGTGCTTCTCGTGAGTGAAACAGTCGCGGCGGTTGAACGCTCGCCCTTGATGCTGGCTGACATTCTCGGCGCGTCTGAACGCAACAACCGTCGCGACATGATCGGCAGCGCCATGATGTTTCACGAGGGTCAGGCCGCCATGATGCTGGAAGGCATGCGCGCGGACCTTGATCGGTTGATCGCGCGCCTTCTTTCGGACGGTCGTCACCGAAATCTCAAGATCGTCGAGGATCGCCCCATCGTGCACCGTCGTGTGGCCGAGCCGGTCAAACTCAACGCCATGTCGCCTCATCAGGCGGGCGAATATCTGGGCGGTCGCCGACTGGACCAGCTCGCCGCCTCGGTGCTGGAGCGGTTGTTGTCCTGCGACGGATTGCGTGTCTCGAGCTGTGCGGTCTGACGCCTTTCCTGCGTGTTTCGTTAACTCTATGGCCTTACTTCGGTCCTTGTGGCTGTAAATTGTAAAAGCGTAAGAGTAATCAATGAGTTTGTTCCGTATTGTCTATGTCAGCGACGCCGTGGGCGACGCGGGCGTGGGCCTGCTGCCCCTGATCGACATCATCGGCGCGTCGGACCGGAACAATCGCCGGGATCATGTGACCGGGGTGCTGATGCGCCACGACGGCCGGTTCTTTCAGGCCATTGAGGGCGCGCGGGTCGATCTGGATCGGTTGATGGGCCGGCTGCGCGCCGATCGACGCCACACCAATATCCGCATCCTCGCCGAGCTCGTGATCGATCAGCGCCTGTTCCCGGGTTGGGCCATGGCCCAGACGGACGCGTCGCCGGGGCTGGAGCGCCTGCTGGCCGAGGGGCTGGATCATCCGAGCGTGAGCGCGAGCGCCGACAGGATCGTGTCGGAGGCGAGCCGGAGCCTGGCCGCCGTCTCCTGAGGCCTCGCGCCCAAGCCTGCCCCTCGCTAGAGAAGGGCATGGTTTTCTCTGAAGACGAAGTCGAACGCTACGCCCGCCATCTGGTCCTGTCCGAGATCGGGGGCCCGGGCCAGCAGGCCCTGAAGCGTGCGCGGGTGCTGATCGTCGGGGCCGGCGGCGTGGGCGCGCCGGCGGCCCTCTATCTGGCCGCAGCCGGCGTCGGGACGTTGGGTCTGATCGACGACGACGTGGTGGGTTTGTCGAACCTGCAGCGACAGATCGCCTTTTCCACCCCCGAGCTGGGCCGGCCCAAGGTCGAAGCGGCCGCCGAACGCCTGGGCGGGCTGAACCCGCATGTGACGATCCAGACCTTCGCCGAACGGCTGACGCCGGACAACGCCGCCGATCGGATCGGCGGTTTCGACATCGTGCTGGACGGGACCGATGATTTCGAGACCCGGCTGATCGTCAACGCCGCCTGCGTGGCGGCCGGCAAGCCTTTAGTCTCGGGCGCCCTGGGGAGATGGAGCGGCCAGGTGGGGGTGTTCGCCGGTCGGCCCTGTTACCAGTGCCTGGTGCCCGAGGTTCCGCCGGACGCCGAGACCTGCGCCCGTGTCGGCGTGGTCGGCGCCCTGGCGGGCGTGGTCGGGTCGATGGCGGCGCTGGAGACGATCAAGCTGATCTCGGGGGCGGGCGAGGCTCTGGCCGGGCGGCTGATGCTGTACGACGGTCTGGCGGCGACGGCGCGGACGGTGCGGGTGACAGCCGACCCCCAGTGCCCGGTTTGCGGCGGCTGAACCTCAGGCGGCCGTGGCGAAACGGACGTCGGCCAGATCCAGGTCCGGGATGGGCGGGGCGAAGCCCAGGGCGGGGTTGCTGAGCACCGTCACCAGCCGCTCGCCGCAATACAGATAAAGGGTCTCGAAACCGACCCAGGTCCGGGCGAGCTCGGCCAGAGCCTGATTCGCCGCCGAGTCGTCGCTCGCGCCCAGAACACAGATGTCACGCACCGGAACGCCCGGCAGGTTGACGATACAATAGTAGGAGTCCAACGCACGCTTCCTCAGACAGGTCGCCGGAAACGAAGCTCGCTCGCGGCGGTTCCTCCCCTGCCAGTGGTTTTCGACAGCCGTGTGAGTCCGGTCCGACAGACTTGTGAAAAGGAGACCCGATGGCCCGACGTCCCGCCTCGCCCAAACGTCTGAACGCCGCCAGCCTGGCGTCCCTGGGGGCGGAGCGGCTGGGCGAGCTTTTGATGCAGGCGGCGGACGGCGACGCCTTGTTGAAGCGGCGTCTGCGGCTGGTGCTGGCGGCCGAGGCGGGGGTCGAGCCCCTGACGGTCGAGCTGGACAAGCGGCTGACGGCCCTGGCGTCTGCACGGGCGCGGGTATCCTGGCGCAAACGGCCGGACCTGCTGCGCGACCTCGACATGCTGCGCCGCGCGGTAGTGGACGATCTTGCCCCGACGGCGCCCGTCGCCGGGCTGGATCGGTTGATCGCCTGGTTCGACCTGTTTCGTGGGCTGACTTTACGGGTCAAGGATCCGCGCGGCGAGATGACGGCCGCCTTTGAGACCGCGGCGCCCGAGCTGTGGAACGTCGCTCAGACGGCGCTGATGGATCAGGCCGCGATGGAACGTCTGGCCGCCGCCATCGAACGCCATCCGCTGGACTACGCCCGCTGGATCGGCGCGGCGGGCGAGGCCCTGAGCCCCGAGTTGGCGCGGGCTCTGCTGGCGCTGATGGATACGGGTTCGGGCGTCCGCGGCGCGCGAACGGCGATCCGGCGACTGGCGGACCGGGCCGAGGATCTGGATCTGTGGCTGTCCTTGGTCACGCCCGATGAACAGGGATCGCCGGATTTCGCGGCGGCGGCGGCGCGGCGGTTGCTGACGGCGGGCCGGGTGGTCGAGGCGCGGCAGGCCCTGGAGGCGGCGTTGAAGCCGTCGGCCGCGAACCGGCGCTTCACCTTCGGCCGGTCGCCCGCGGCGGGCCCTCCGCCCCTGACCCCGGCCTGGGAGGCGGCCTCCATCGACCTGCTCGACGCCGAGGGGCGCAAAACCGAGGCCCAGGACCTGCGTTGGGCGATGTTCGAACGCGACCTGTCGGCGCCGGCCCTGCGAACCTATCTGTCCCGCCTGCCGGACTTCGACGACGTCGAAGCCCTGGACCGCGCCCTGGCCCATGCCGCGACCTACGCCGATTTCGAGACCGCTCTCGGCTTCCTGATGGACTGGCCCGCCCACCGCGAAGCCGCCGCCCTGGTGGAGCGCCGTATCGCTCAGGCCCGCACCCATTTGCCGATGAAGGCCGACTGGGCCGCGCGGCTTTCGCAGAAATATCCCGACGCCGCCGAACGACTGCTGGTCGCGCCCTAGAGCATCGCAGGAATGACCCGGTCCGGCGGGCGGTGGCCGTTCTGGTAGGTCATGACATTGGCGATGACCCGGTCGCCCATGTCCTGGCGCGCCTCCAGCGTCGCCGAGCCCAGATGGGGCAGCAGCACGACATTGGGCTGGCCCAGCAGGCCGGGGTGGATGGCCGGCTCGTTCTCGAACACGTCCAGGCCGACGCCGGACAGGGAGCGGGTCGCTACGGCCTGGGACAGGGCCGCCTCGTCGATCAGATCGCCCCGCGCGGTGTTGATCAATATGGCGTGGGGCTGAAGCCGGGCCAGGCGTTCGGCGGACAGCAGATGATGCGTGTCCTTCGTCGCCGGGCAGTTCAGCGAGACGATGTCCATCCGCGCCAGCATCTGGTCCAGATCGTCCCAATAGGTCGCGCCCAGTTCTTCCTCGATCAGGGCGGAGACGGGTTTCCTGTTGTGATAATGGACCTGCAGGCCGAAGGCCCTGGCGCGCCGGGCCAGGGCCTGGCCGATCCGGCCCATGCCGACGATCCCCAGCCGCTTGCCCCACAGTTTGCGGCCGCACATCCAGGTCGGGGTCCAGCCCTCGAACCGCCCCTCGGCCACCACCTGGGCGCCCTCGACGATGCGGCGGCTGACGGCCAGGATCAGGCTCATGGCCAGGTCGGCGGTGTCCTCGGTCAGGACGCCGGGGGTGTTGGTGACGATGATCCCGCGCGCCACGGCCGCGTCGATGTCGATATGGTCCACCCCGGCGCCGAAGTTGGCGATCATCTTCAGCTGGTCGCCGGCGCCGTTGATCAGGTCGGCGTCGATGACGTCGGTGATGGTGGGGACCAGAACCTCGGCGCGCTGAACCGCCGCCTGAAGCGCCGCCCGGTCCATCGGCTGGTCCTTCAGGTTCAGCTCGGCGTCGAAAAGCTCGCGCATCCGCGTCTCGACCGCGTCGGGCAGGCGTCTGGTTAATACGACCTTAAGCTTGCGGACGGACATTGCGGGCCTTGGTTAGCGGGCGGCGATTTCAGGATCGAAAGCCCGCGCGACGGGTCGTTCCATCCAGTGTCTAGCAAAGCCTCCGCCATCTTCCAAAGCCTGCGACGCCGCAGCGCCCTCGCCCTGGCCATTCTGGGCGTGGGCCTCATGGCCGGCGCGGGCGCGACCATGCCCGACGGGCGGCCCACGCCGACGGGGCTGGAGGTGCCGCGCTGGATCTCGCTGAAGTCGTCGCACGTCCGCGCGCGTCAGGGACCGGGGCTGGACTATCCGATCCTGTGGGAATACCGCGCCGCCGGCCTGCCGGTGCAGGTGGTCGCCGAGACGACGGAATGGCGCAAGATCTGCGACCCGGACGGGGCCGTGGCCTGGATCCACCGCACGGTGTCGTCGGGCCGCCGGTCCGTCTTCAACACCTCGCCCGAAGAAGTGATGATCCACGCCGGCAAGTCCCAGGCCTCGGCCGTGCGGGCGCGCCTGTCGCCCCGTTCGCTGGTGTCGCTGGACGAGTGCGAGGACGGCTGGTGCCAGGTTCGGGCGCGCCGCCTGCGCGGCTGGGTCCAGGAACGGGCGGTGTTCGGAACCCAGCAGAGGGCGCTGTGCAACGCCAACCGCCCCGCCGGGACCGGTCGGGACTGACCGCCGTAACCCTTGGTGTTGAGCGAAGTCGCGCGGTCGTGTAACCCGCCAGCAACAGCAGACGTAACGGAACCGCCTTGACCCAGTCCCAATACCCCTCGTCCTTCGACCACGAGGCCCTGCTCGCCTCCGGGCGCGGCGAACTGTTCGGTCCCGGCAACGCCCAACTGCCCGCCCCGCCGATGCTGATGTTCGACCGGATCACCCAGATCTCGGCCGACGGCGGCGCGCACGGCAAGGGCTATGTCGAGGCCGAACTCGACATCAATCCCGAGCTCTGGTTCTTCCAGTGCCACTTCATCGGCGACCCCGTCATGCCCGGCTGCCTGGGCCTGGACGCCATGTGGCAGCTGGTCGGCTTCTATCTGGGCTGGATCGGCGGTCCGGGCCGCGGCCGCGCCCTGGGCGTGGGCGAGGTCAAGTTCACGGGCCAGGTGACGCCGGACATCAAGAAGGTGGTCTACAAGATCAACCTGAAGCGGGTCATCAATCGCAAACTGGTCATGGGCATCGCCGACGGCGTGCTGGAGGCCGACGGCGAGGTCATCTACACCTGCAACGACATGCGGGTGGGACTCTTTGGCGCCGCCAAGGATGAGCAAGCGGGCGCCTAAACGCCTATATAACCGCGGACAGCGCGGAAGGCCCCCGCTCGAGAAGCTCGGGTCGAGAAGCTTAAGAAGGAAACACCATGCGTCGTGTCGTCGTCACCGGCCTGGGCATCGTCTCTTCCATCGGCCATGGCGCCGAAGAGGTGACCCAGTCCCTGCGCGAAGCCCGTTCGGGCGTCGTCCATGCGCCCGATCACGCCAAATACGGCTTCCGCAGCCAGGTCTGGGCCCCGCCCAAGATCGGCCCGTGGGAAGAGCTGATCGACCGTCGCGCCGCCCGCTTCCTGGCCAACGGCACGGCCTGGGCGCACATCGCCTTTGAGGAAGCCCTGAAGTCCTCGGGCATGACGGCGGACGAGATCAAGGACGACCGCATCGGCCTGATCGTCGGCGAAGGCGGCCCCTCGACCCAGGTGATCCTGCAGGCGGCGGCCACCACCATCGAAAAGACCTCGCCCAAGCGGATCGGCCCGTTCGCCGTGCCCAAGGCCATGGCGTCCGGCCCCTCGGCGGTGCTGTCGACCTGGTTCCAGATGCGCGGCGTCAACTATTCGATCAGCTCGGCCTGCGCGACCTCCGCCCATTGCATCGGCGCCGGGGTCGAACAGATCCAGTGGGGCAAGCAGGACGTGGTCTTCGCCGGCGGCTGCGAGGACATCGACTGGTCCATGTCCAACATGTTCGACGCCATGGGCGCCATGTCGTCGGACTTCAACGAAACCCCCTCGGTCGCCTCGCGCGCCTATGACGTCAACCGCGACGGCTTCGTCATCGCGGGCGGCGCCGGCGTCGTGGTGCTGGAAGAATACGAGCGGGCCAAGGCGCGCGGCGCGACCATCTATGCCGAAGTCACGGGATACGGCGCCAATTCCGACGGCTACGACATGGTCGCCCCCTCGGGCGAGGGCGCCCAGCGCTGCATGAAGATCGCGCTGGAACAGGCCGGAAACCCGAAGATCGACTATCTGAACCCGCACGGCACCTCGACCCCGGTCGGCGACTCCAAGGAGATGGAGGCCGTGCGCGCCGTCTTCGGCGACCAGATGCCGATGATCTCCTCGACCAAGTCGCTGACGGGCCACTCGCTCGGCGCGGCGGGCGCCCAGGAAGCCATCTACTGCCTGCTGATGATGCAGAACGGTTTTGCGGCCGAGAGCGCCCATATCGAGACCCTCGATCCGGCCTTCGAGGGCATGCCGATCCTGCGTCAGCGCCACGAGGGCGAACTGACCCACGTCATGTCCAACAGCTTCGGCTTCGGCGGCACCAACGGCACGCTGATCCTGTCCAAGGTCTGAGCCGCGACGCCCAGCCACGTCATCCTCGGGCTTGACTCGAGGATGACGTGAGAACGGCAGGGGGCGATCTTTATTGCGTGCACGAGCCACTGACGCCCGCCTTCACGCCATTTTTTTCGCGTTAGCCAGTTTACAGTGACAAGTCTCGCCCTTAGAGAGCGTCGCCGTGACCCGCCCCATGACCAAAGCGATTACCTCGAAAACCACCAGCTTCGGCGGGGCGGTTTCGGGTGTGCGCGAGGTCTGAAGCGCCGAACCCCGATCCCAAGCCCCGCCGATGCGCGGGGCGGTCGATCCGGCTGAACCCCGCGCCTCCATCCTTCCAGGAGACGCCTGAATGTCCTTTTCCCCGTCCAATCCCCCTCACGTCGGTATCGTCGGCGCCACCGGCCTCGTCGGCGAGATGATGCGCGGCCTGCTGGCCGAGCGGAACTTCCCCCTGGCCTCGCTGCGCCTGTTCGCCTCGGCCCGGTCGGCGGGCAAGACCATCCGCTTCGGCGAGACCGACATCGTGGTCGAGGATGCGGCGACCGCCGACTACGCCGGTCTGGATATCGTCTTCTTCTCGGCCGGCGGCGACACGTCCAGGGCCCTGGCGCCCAAGGTGGCGGCGGCCGGGGCGGTGGTGATCGACAACTCTTCGGCCTGGCGCAGCGATCCCGAGGCGCCGCTGGTGGTCGCCGAGGTGAACCCCCACGCCCTGGCGCACCTGCCCAAGGGGATCATCGCCAACCCCAACTGCACCACCATGGCCGCCATGCCGGTGCTGAAGCCCCTGCACGACGCGGCGGGCCTGAAGCGTCTGACGGTCTCGACCTATCAGGCGGTGTCGGGCGGCGGGATCGAGGGCATCCGCGTGCTGGAGGATCAGGCGCGCGAGACCGTGGGGCAGGGCGCGGCCCTGGCCCGCGACGGCGGGGCCGTGGACTTCGGCGCGCCCGAGAAGTGGGTCGTGCCGATCGCCGCCAATGTCGTGGCCCTGAACTACGCGCTGGGCGAGGACGGCTATACCGATGAGGAGCTGAAGCTGCGCGACGAGAGCCGCAAGATCCTGGAGATCCCCGGCCTGCCGGTCTCGGGCACCTGCGTCCGGGTGCCGGTCTTCACCGGCCACTCCCTGTCGATCAACGCCGAGTTCGAGCGCGCGATTTCGGTCGAGGCGGCGCTGGAACTGCTGGGCCAGGCGCCGGGCGTGGTCGTCACCGCCGTGCCGAACCCGCTGGAGGCGGCGGGTCAGGATCCCGTCTTCGTCGGCCGGGTGCGTCCCGATCCGACGGTCGAGCACGGCCTGGCCCTGTTCGTCTCGAGCGACAATCTGAGGAAGGGCGCGGCCCTGAACGCGGTGCAGATCGCCGAGGTTCTGGTTCAGCAGCGCGGCTGACCCGACCCCAGGCGGGGTTCAGTCGTAGCGCACGCCGCTGAGATAGAGCCCCGCCGAGGGGGCGACGGGGCCGCACCGGGCGCGGTCCTTCGCCTCCAGCGCCGCCTTGACCTCATGGGCGGTCCAGCGGCCCAGACCCACCTCGACCAGGGTTCCGGCCATCGACCGGACCTGGCGGTGCAGGAAGCTGCGGGCCTGGAAGACCAGATGCACCTCTTCGCCGAACCGGCTGACGCGGGCCACGTCCAGGGTCTTGACCGGCGACTTCGACTGGCAGCCCACGTCGCGGAAGGTGGTGAAGTCGTGCAGGCCGACCAAGACCTGGGCCGCCTGGTGCATCGCCTCGGCGTCCAGGCTCTTCTTGACGTGCCAGACCCGGTCGCGCTCCAGCACCGGCTGGGGCCGGCGGTTCAGGATCCGGTACAGATAGCCCCGGCCGGTCGCGGAGAACCGCGCGTGCCAGTCGGGATCGGGCGCGTATTCGGCCGACAGGACGCAGACGTCCTGCTTGATCAGATGGGCGTTGACGGCGTTCAGGACGGTGTCCACCGGCCAGTCGCGCTCCAGATCGGCATGGATCACCTGGGCCGTCGCATGGACGCCGGTGTCGGTGCGGCCGGCGGCGGCGATACGGATCCGCTCGCCGGAAAAAGCCAATATGGCGGCCTCGACCGCGCCCTGGACCGTCGGCTGGTCCTCCTGGGCCTGAAAGCCGTTGTAGGCCGTGCCGTCGTATTCGAGGGTCAGCTTGTAGCGCGGCATCAGCCGAGCACGGTCCCGGCCGGCAGGGCAAAGCCGCGCAGCATCTCATCGGCCGATTGCGCCGCCTTGCCCTCGCGCTGGACCCGGATCAGCCGCACCGCGCCGGTCCCGCAGGCCACGGTCAGGGCGTCGTCCAGCGTCGCGCCGGGCGCGCCCGATCCGTCCGCCAGGGCCGACAGCAGGGCCTTGACCCGCACCGGGCCGGCTTCCGAGGGAGCCTCGAACCAGGCGCCGGGGAAGGGCGACAGGCCGCGAATATGGGCGTCCACCTCGGCCGCCGGACGGGTCCAGTCGATCCGGGCCTCGGTGGGGGTGATCTTGCGGGCATAGGTCGGTTCGCCGACCTGGTCCGTCGGCGCGACCCCGCCGCGATCTATGGCGGCCAGGGCGCGGGGCCACAGGCCGGCGCCGACATGGGCCATGCGTTCGGACAGGCTGGCGGCCGTGTCGTCGGGCCGGATGTCCATCACCTCGCCCAGCAGGATCGGGCCTTCGTCCAGGCCCAGGCTCATCTGCATGATCTGAACCCCGGTCTCGGCGTCCCCGGCAATGATCGCCCTCTGGATCGGCGCCGCGCCGCGCCAGCGGGGCAGCAGCGAGCCGTGCAGGTTCAGGCAGCCCAGCCGGGGGGCCGCCAGCACCTCGGCGTTCAGGATCTGGCCGTAGGCGACGACGCAGGCGGCGTCGAGGTCCAGGCTCTGGAAGGCGGCGACGGCGTCGGGCGACTTCATGCTCTCAGGGGTGAAGACCGGCAGGCCCATGGTCTCGGCGAAGGCGTGAACCGGCGACGGCGTCAGCTTCTGGCCCCGGCCCCTGGGGCGCGGCGGCTGCGAATAGACGGCGACGATCTCGTGGCCCGAGGCGAGAAGCTCGGCCAGGGACGGCACGGCGAAATCGGGAGTTCCCATGAAGGCAAGGCGCATGGGCACGCCTTTAGAGGTTTAGGTCGCCTACTGCCAGCGGGTGAAGACGCCGCCGCCCTCATCCCACTCGCCGCCGGCGTCCAGGGCGTCGTCGAAATCGAGCAGGCGGTCCAGCAGCAGACCCGCCACCACGCCCAGCAGGGCGACCCCGGCCAGGGTCGCGACCCCGGCGACGCCGATCTTCTGGCTTCGGGTCAGGCGACGACGGCCTTGGGTGTCGATGACCAGGGACTGGCCGCGGCGGATAGGGCGGGGGGTGCGTCGGGTCATCAGGCGGCGATCCTGTCGCGGGCGGCTTTCTTGACCTTGGTCACGGCGCGATCCCGCTTCAGCCGCGAAAGATGGTCGATGAAGAGCACGCCGTTAAGGTGGTCCATCTCGTGCTGGATGCAGACGGCGTAGAGGCCTTCGGCCTCTTCCTCCACCGACTGACCTTCACGGTTCAGATAGCGAATGCGGACGCGGGCCGGGCGTTCCACCTTGTCGAAATACTCGGGGATCGACAGGCAGCCCTCTTCGTAGGTGTAGAGCTCGTCCGAGGCCCACAGGATCTCCGGATTGGCGAAGAAACGCGGATTCTTGCGCGCTTCGGCGGCTTCCGGCGTGTCTTCCTCTTCGGTTTCGCAGACGGTTCCGTCGCGATCGCCCAGGTCCATGACGATGACCCGGTCCAGGGCGCCCACCTGAACGGCGGCCAGGCCGATGCCCGGCGCGGCGTACATGGTCTCCAGCATGTCATCCATCAGCGCACGCACGGCGTCGTCCACGGCGGCGACGGGACTGGAGACCTGTTTCAGGATCGCCAGGTCGGCGGGGATGTCGATGGTGAGGATGCGACGAATGGCCATGGCCGGGACGTAGGCGCGCCCCGGCGACAGGTCAAGATTTCCAAGCGTCGCGCACGGGGCTACAGTCGTGCGGCGGACTGTAGGACAGCGCCAATGGCGTGCCAAACGGTCCAACCTACGGCAAGCGCGAGAACCAGTGCGCCTGCGCCCATGGCCCGAAAACGGGTCGCGACCAGAGCCGCGAACCGTTCCGGCTCTTCCGCGCGCAACACCCTATGGCGTCGGTGACCGCGTGTGTAGATGACCCCGGACGTCCGAGCTCGAAGCCACGGAACGGCCTCCCGCAGGATCAGAAAAAGACCCGCGATATATGCGGCGATGATGATCATGCTGTCCCCCAAACGGCTTGAATATTTGTCGGTCTGGCTGCGCAACTGTCAACCGGAAGACGACAAGCCTTGAGGGGACCGACCTATTCCTTGCCCGGCAGCGGGCGCGGCTTGCGGTTCTCGTCGATGGCCACATAGGTGAAGACGCCCTGGGTCACGCGGACCGAGGTCGCCAGGGGCTGACCGCGCGCGCGTTTCCAGGCCTCGACGTGGATGCGGATCGAGGTGCGGCCGGTGCTGATGACGTCCGCGTAGATGCTGACCTCGTCGCCGACGGCGACCGGCTGGTGAAACACCATGCCGTCCAGGGCTACGGTGGCGCAGCGGCCCTGGGCCAGTTCGAAGGCCGGGGTGGCGCCCGCGACGTCCATCTGGGCCAGCAGCCAGCCGCCGAAGATGTCGCCTTCGGGGTTGGTGTCCGCCGGCATGGCGATGATGCGTCCGACCGGACGGGTCTCGGGCGGATATTCGGGCGCGTCGGACATGGGCAGACTCTGGCGTTCGGGAAGGCGGCGTTCCTAGCGCGCCTCGGACGACTTGTCGCGCTTCGCCCGGGGTTTCCGGGGCGTCTTCGCGGCCTTGGGCGATGTGGATTGGGGAGGCGTCAGGGTCAGGCGCGACGCGGTTGCGGCCTTTGAGTCCCTGAGCGCGCGCCAGGCGCCGCCCAATTCCAGCGCGATCAACAGATGATCTTCTTTGAGAACCCCGCAACGGGCGGCCCGCAGATCAGCGATCTCGTTCAGCAGACGGGACGCCGCGCGAAGGTCCGCCCGGCCGGACCTCGCGCCCAGGTCCTGCAGGCGGGCGAAGCGCCAACCCATCTCTGAGGGATGGTCCAGCGTCAGGGCGAAGCGCGCCTCTGGCGACAGCGTGGCGGCGATGAAGGTCCAGGCCTCCGTGCCCGGCGGCTTGCGGTAATGGCCCGGCTTAGTCGGGAGTCCGGCGCGGGCATAGACCTCCAGCGCGCCGGTCTCGATCTCGACGAGCGCGATCTCCAGAGGGTCCGGCGCAGACGGCTCGAGATCGGACGGACGGTCGAAGGGAGCCGCCGCCGCGCTGTCGTCGTCTGTCCTTCGAAGGCGACCGGACGCGGCGGGGCCGCTCAGTTGGGACAGCAGGATCCGCCAGCGCCCCAGCACCTCAGTCGATGTTGACGGCGCTGGTCACCGACACGTCATAGACCACGCGAGTGACAGTCTGAACGAACTCGAAGAATTTACGCGCCTCGGCGGCGCCGGCCAGGGGCACATAGATCACGTCTTCCGGCATGATCTGCATATTGGTGGCGGCGAAGACGTTGGCCGCCTCGTTGAAGTTCAGTTCATAGACCACGGGCACGCCCCGCGGGGTAGCGGGCTGGTTGATCCCCAGGGCTTGCGCCACTTCCGGACGCTCGAAGCGGAAGACCATCACACGACGGGCGTTGGCTGTATTGGTGTTCAGTCCGCCGACCTTCGACATGGCGCCGGTCAGGGTCATGACCCCGGCGGGCATGTCGACCTGCGTCACCGCATTCAGGGCGCCGAAGGTCGAGAAGCGGCGCGGCTTGTACTGGACATTGATCACGTCGCCGCGTTGCAGGCGGACGTTCTCGCCGAACTCCGTCGTCACGGCGGTCATGGGGGCCGTATAGGTCTGGCCGCCGCGTTGGACGCTGATGGTCAGGTCGTCGGTTTCACGCGCGGAGCCGCCGGCGGCGGCGATTACGTCCAGAATCCGGTCGCTGTTGACGCCCAGCGGCGCGCGACCGGGCCGGCGCACGTCGCCGAAGACATTGACCGTATTGGAGGCGTTGTCGGCGATGCCGACCAGAACCTGGGGATTGGCGACCTTGCCGACCAGGGCGCGCCGAACGGCCGCCGCCGCCTGGGGCGCCGTCAGACCCTGGACGCGGACCTGGCCGGCGAAGGGCACGGCGACCGAGCCGCTGCGGTCGACGGTCACGCCCGGCAGGACCTGGGATCCGCCGGACAGGGTCGGCAGAGTGCGATTGGCGCTGGAGCCGCTGCCGAGCGCGCCGCCGAACAGGGAGCCCGAGGGATCGTAGATCGAGATGGCCAAGGTGTCGCCAATGCCGATCACATCGGCCGGCTGCTCGCTGGAGGCTGCGACCAGGGTGCCGAAGAACTGGGGCGGCACCGCCTTCATCCGTTCGGTGGCTTCATAGGTGAGGGGCACCAGAGCGTAGCTGCCCAGAGCCTGGGGCGTCGTGGCGCCGGCGTTGATCGAGGCGCCTGAAGGTCCGTCACGCGGCAGGGTGGAGCACCCGCCCAGAATGGCGACGATGGCGAGGGGGAGGATGGTGCGAGTCATGAAGCAGGACGGCCCTTGTTCGCGGACTGATTACAAGTCTTTCGAGACGCCCGCCAGAGGCGAAGCCGGCGATAGGCCGATGGCCTCGGCGACGATGTGGAAATGTCCCGCCCAGGACGGCGCGGATTGAGGCGTCGGCGTCGCGGGTCTTTCCTGGGCGGCGCGTTCGACCGCCGCCAGCCAGCCGAGCCCATCCAGCGGATCGATCAGCGCCGCATCGGGTGTGAGCTCGCGGTGGGCCGGAATGTCCGAAGCGAACAGGGACAGCCCCATGGCGCGGGCCTCGACCGCCGGGAGGTCGAAGCCTTCGACCGAAGACGGCGCCAGGACCGCCCGCGCCCCCCGCATCAACCGCGCCAGCAGGACGTCGGAGAGGTTGGACGCCTGGTGCACGACGCCTCGCAGGTTCGGCGACCGTTCCAGATGGTCCAGCACCGCCTCATTCTCCCAACCGTAGCGCCCGACCAGCACAAGGGACGGCGTCCTCTCGCCCAGCCGTTCTTCCAGCCGCCGCCAGACGGTCAGTAGAAGCGCCAGATTTTTGCGGGCCTCGATCGTGCCGACATGAACGAAATACGGTCGGGTCGTCTCCACGACGTCGCCGTCGATGAAGGCGGGCTCCAACCCCAGGTGCGCGACATGGACGGGAGGTTGAGGCAGGCCTTTGCAGGAGGCGAAGGCGCGCAGCTCGTCGCCTGTGGAGGCCGAGTTGACGATGACGCGGCTGGCGTATCGCAGGGTGTTGGCGACCCGGGCGTGATGTTTGGCGCCGTCGCCGGGACGGCAGAATTCCGGATGGGTGATCGGAATCAGGTCGTGGAGCAGAACGACCCGTTCCACACCCGCCGCCTCCAGCTCAATCAAGGCCGTCGGCTCGTGCAGCGTGGTGTGGCCCACGTTGAGGTAGAGATCGGCGGCCGGCGGCGCGACGACATGGCGCGAGCGGAAAAACTGTTTCAGCACCCGGCTTCTGTCCGCCGGCTTCTTGAGCGACGGCGCGGGCGGGGGGCTGATCACCGACAGGTTCGGGCGAACCGATGCGGTCAGCGCGGCCAGCAGCCGCGCCTCGTGCGCCGGATCGCCCGACGCATCGGCAGCCCCATTCCACCGCGCCCGTAGTTCGCCGACGAACCGGCGGAACCACTCGGTATCGACCGCCACCAGTCGGTTCTTGCGGCCCCGCACCGGTATGGTGACGACGTCGGGGCGGGACAGCAGCCATTCGGCATAGGCCAGACAGACCCGATCGACTCCCGTGGGGGCGGAGCGGTCGGCCCGGCTCATCAGCCGGCTGGCGTCGTAGAGGATGCGCATGTTCGGAGCGTCAGGCGACGTAGCCGGCCTGCATCAGCTCGGCGATGTGGACGATGGCGGTCGGCCGGCCCTCTTCGACGACAAACAGATTGGCGATCTTGTTCGCGGTCAGCAGATCGACGACGTCGCTCATCCGCGCGTCCGGATCGACGGTGATGGGATTGGGACCCATGATGTCGGCCGCCGTCAGATTGGTGGTGTCGCGCTGGAAGGCGCGGCGGAGGTCGCCGTCGGTGACGATCCCAGCCAGCGTCCCGTCCAGGTCAAGCACGGCGACGGCGCCCTTTCGTCCCTCGGTTATGGCCGAAACGACTTCACTGAAGTTGGCGTTCAGGGGCACGCTGGCCGGGGCCGCTGCATTGTCTCCCATCCATTCGCGCACGCTTTGCAGACTCATGCCCAGGGCGCCGCCGGGGTGGTGCAGGCCGAAGTCCATGGCGCTGAAGGCGCGACGGTCCATCAGCACCATGGCCAGGGCGTCGCCGAGGGCCAGGGTCATCAGGGTCGAAGTCGTCGGCGCCAGGCCGTTGGGGCAGGCCTCGGCCACCTTGGGCATGGTCAGGCAGACGGCGGCGTTGCGGCCCAGGAAACTGGCGGGCCGCTGGGTGATGGCGATGACCGGTATGCCGTTGCGCTGGCAAAAGATCAGCGGATCACGCAGTTCGCGGCTCTCGCCCGAGTTTGAAATGGCCAGGACGGTCACGTCCGGGCGCAACATGCCCAGGTCGCCATGACTCATTTCGGCGGGATGGACGAAGAAGGCGCTGGTGCCGGTCGAGGCCAGGGTGGCGGCGATCTTTCCGCCGATATGGCCCGACTTGCCCATGCCGGTGACGATCACATAGCCCGGCCGGCTCATGATGACATCGACGGCGCGGGCCATTGAAACGTCGATCGACCGCTCCAAGGCCTCCAGCGCCTCGATGTTCAGCCGCATCACGTCGCGGGCGCGATCGGTCATGGCGGCGATGTCATCGGGAGACGAGTGGGCGATCTCGGTCATGGTCTGTCAGGCCCCTTGTGGGCTCTCCTTGGTGCGAGGCGCGCGATCTGCCCCATCCCAAGGCCGCGCGCAACGTGTCCTTTCAGACGACTTTGTCGCTTTCGGGTCAACCTTTGCCGGAGTGGCGCGTTACGAGGTGCTGGGGAAGTCAAAATGAGTGCACGCCACATGCCGTCTCACGCCGGAGCAGAAGCTCTATTGCTGCCGCCGCCGCCTGTCGTCGCGGACGGGATCGCCCTGTTCCTGGATATGGACGGCGTTCTGGCGCCCATGGCGCCGACGCCGGACGGCGTTGGACCGGTCGCGCGTCGAACGGCCGCGCTGAAGGCGGTCGAAGCGCGACTGGCGGGCCGTGTCGCTATCATCAGTGGCCGGACAATAGCCGAGATCGACCGGATTTCCGATCACGCCCTGACCTCGGCTTCCGGCGTGCACGGGCTGGAGCGTCGTCTGAAAGACAAGTCCATCCGCCGCAGCGCGCCTGACGCCGGCGTCGCCGTGGCCCTGGCCGGTTTCAAGGCCTTCGCCGCAGATCGGCCGGGCCTCATCGTTGAGGACAAGGGTGTCTCGGCCGGGCTGCACTATCGTCAGGCGCCGGATCAGACGGACGCGGCCAAGGCCCTGGCCAAACGCTTGCAGGCCGAAACGGGCCTGAGCCTGCAACCCGGCCATATGGTGCTGGAACTCAAGACGCCCGGCGCCGACAAGGGCACGGCCGTGACCGATTTCATGCAGGACGCCCCGTTCAAGGACGCTATCCCTGTCATGCTGGGCGACGACCTGACCGACGAACACGGGTTCGAGGCTGCGGCGGCGCTGGGCGGATATGGCGTGCTGGTGGGGCCGCAACGCGAGACGGCCGCCCGCTATCGACTGGACGACGTAGACGCCGTCCTGACCTGGCTCGAAGCCGTGGCGAAGGCCTGAACCGATGAAACCCAATCTTGATCTCTTCCCCATCGGCAACTGCGCCATCAGCGCCCTGATCGATCGTCAGGGCCGGTTCGTCTGGGCCTGTGCGCCGCGCGTGGACGGCGATCCGGTCTTCTCGTCCCTGATGAACGGCGAGGATCCGGCGCACGGCTACTGGTCCGTCGAACTGGAGGGGCTGGAGCACGTCAGCCAAGCCTATATCCGCAACACGCCGGTGCTGCGCACGGTGTTGACGGCGGAAGACGGCGCTGCGGTCGAGATCATCGACTTCGCCCCGCGCCATCCGAAACACTCACGCACCTATCGGCCCCTGGCCTTCGGACGGATCGTGCGGCCGCTGAAAGGCACGCCGCGCATTCGCATCCGGCTGCGGCCGTCCGCCGACTGGGGCGCCCGGCCGGCGCCCTGCACGTCCGGTTCGAACCATATCCGCTTCATGTGTCCCGACGTGACCTTCCGACTGACCACCGACTGTCCGGTGTCGCATGTGCTGGAAGAGCGGGTGTTCCGCCTGGAAAGGCCGCACGCCTTCTTCATGGGGCCGGACGAGGGCTATGATCAGGACGTCGGTCCCGGGGTTCAGGCGGCGCTGGATCGCACCGTGGCCTATTGGCAGGACTGGGTGCGCAAACTGTATCTGCCGCTGGACTATCAGGAGGCGGTCATCCGTGCAGCCATCACCCTGAAATTGTGCGCCTATGAGGAGACGGGGGCCATCGTCGCCGCCATGACCACCTCGGTGCCCGAGTTCAAGGAGAGCGGCCGCAACTGGGACTATCGCTACTGCTGGATCCGTGACGCCTATTATACGGTGCGGGCGCTGAACCGGCTGGGCGCGGTCGACATCCTGGAAAACTATCTCGGCTATCTGCGCAATCTGGTCGATGACGCCGCGGGCGGCCATGTGCAGCCGGTCTATGGGGTGGGCCTGGAGCCCGGCATCGGCGAGAGCATTGTCGATACGGTCGAGGGCTATCGCGGCATGAAGCCGGTGCGGATCGGCAATCAGGCGCACGAGCATCTGCAACACGACGTGTACGGACAGATCGTCCTGCCTCTGGTTCAGGCCTTCTATGACCAGCGTCTGCTGCGTCCCGGCACGGTCGAGGATTTCCACGCCCTGGAGAAGGTCGGCGAGCGGGCCTTCGCCATGCATGACCAGACCGACGCCGGCCTGTGGGAGTTCCGCACCATCGCCCGCGTCCACACCTATTCATCGGTCATGTGCTGGGCGGCGTGCGACCGTCTGGCCAAGGCGGCGGACCATCTGGGCCTCAGCGCGCGGGGCGAAGTCTGGCGTGAACGGGCCACGATCATCCGCGAGCGGGTCGAGCGCGAGACCTTCCTGCCGGACGAGGGGCGGTTCGCCGCCAGTTTCGGCGGTCGCGAACTGGACGCCTCGTTGTTGCAGCTGACGGATCTGGGTTTCCTCGACGCCCACGACCCGCGTCAGGTCGCCACCTTCGACGCCATCGAACGCGATCTGAAGAAGGGCGCCTTCCTGTTCCGCTATGTCGAACCGGACGATTTCGGCGAACCGGAGACGGCGTTTAACTTCTGCACCTTCTGGTTCATCGAAGCCCTGCACCAGAACGGCCGGGTCGAAGAAGCCCGGGAAATTTTCCAGGAAATGCTGAGCCGTCGCACCGAGGCGGGCTTGCTGAGCGAAGATATTTCGGTCGAGGATGGCGAACTGTGGGGCAACTATCCCCAGACCTATTCTCTGGTCGGCATCATCAATTGCGCCGTGATGTTGAGCCGTTCTTGGACCGACGTGCGTTAAACCGCCGAACACCGTGTCTGACCCCGGGGCTGGGGTCGTTGCCGAAGTGAAATCATGAGCCGTCTTATCGTCGTATCCAACCGGGTTTCGGCCCCCACCGATCCTGCCGCTGGCTCGGCCGGCGGGCTGGCCATGGCCTTGTCCGCCGCCTTGAGAAAATACGAGGGGCTGTGGTTCGGTTGGTCAGGCGAGACGATCGAGACCTTCACCGGCGAGATGAAGGTGGAGGACCGTGCGGGCGTCACAGTCGGCCTAGTCGATCTGGAGCCGCAGGACGTCGACGAATACTACAACGGCTACGCCAACAAGACCCTGTGGCCGCTGTTCCATCACCGCATCGATCTGGCCCAGTACGAAAGGTCCTACGGCGAGGGCTATGAGCGGGTGAATCGACGGTTCGCCGAGGTTCTGGCGCCGGTGATCCAGCCGGACGACGTCATCTGGATTCACGACTATCATATGATCCCGATGGCGCGGGACCTGCGCCGCCTGGGGATCCGCAACCGGATCGGCTTTTTCCTGCACACGCCATGGCCGGCGCGTCAGCTGCTGGTCACCTTGCCCCACCATCGGCGACTGGTGGAGTCGATGTTCGATTTCGACCTGATCGGCTTCCACACCCAGGAATGGAGCGACCTGTTCACCGACTATGTGGTCAGCGAAGCCCAGGGCGAACTGTTCGGCCACGGCGGGCTGGAGTGTTTCGGGCGACGGGTTCAGACCGGCGTCTTCCCCATCGGCATCGACGTGGACGGCTTCCTGGCGGCGCGGAACTCGACCCTTGGCGCGCGGACCTATGACCGGATGGCGGCGTCGGCGGCCTTCCGGTCCATGATCGTCGGCGTGGACCGGCTGGACTATTCCAAGGGGCTGGAGGAACGGCTGCTGGGCTATGAGCAGTTCCTTCACGACAACGCCTCGATGCGGGGCGAGGTCTTCCTGCTGCAGGTGACGCCCATCTCGCGCGACGATGTGGACTCGTATCAGGATCTGCGGGCGCGTCTGGATTCGCTGGCGGGACGGGTCAACGGCGCTTTCGGCGACATGGACTGGCAGCCGATCCGCTATCTGAACCGCACCTATCGCCGCGATCAGCTGGCGGGCATCTATCGGGCGGCCAAGGTCGGGCTGGTGACGCCGTTGCGCGACGGCATGAACCTGGTGGCCAAGGAATATGTCGCGGCTCAGAACCCCGACGATCCCGGCGTTCTGATCCTGTCGCGGTTCGCCGGGGCGGCGGAACAGATGGGCGAGGCCCTGCTGGTCAATCCCTACAGCCGCGAGGAACTGTCCGACGCCATCCAGAAGGCCCTGACCATGCCCCTGTCCGAAAGGATCCGGAAATGGGAGGCCCTGATGCAGGTGGTGCGCGACACCGATGTCGGCATCTGGCGCGACGACTTCGTCAAGGCGCTGCGGTCCGTGGCCAGCGAGCCTGAATCAACCCAGTGGGCGGGGGCGGCCTGAGGCGCCTCAGCGCAGGTCGAAAGCCAGCAGCAGGGTGCGCTGGGCGGGGTTGGCGTTGTCGTCTGACAGCAGATAAAGCCGCGTCGCCCGGCCGCGCCGCTCGGCCGCCACCCCCTCGAAATTATCCGTCGTGCCGGGCAGTTTCAGCTCGATCAGCACCGGCCCCGGCGTCCCGTCCGACGACAGACGACGCAGACGGCCCCGCATGTCGAACGGCGGGCTGTAGCGGCGCTGGACCATGAACCAGCCGTCGCCGGACGGGTCGCGATCCAGGCCGGTGTTGCGATAATCGGCGCTCTGGGGCGCTTCGGTCGGTTGCGAGGCGACGAGGCGGCATCCGGCGGACGTGCAATCCCAGACGCCGCCCGTCTCGCCCGCCGCGCGCCAACCGTCCTGACGATCTCCCGGAAGGGCGGCGGCCAGACCTTCCAGACCTTCATTGTCGGGGAAGACGGCGTCAGGCGAGGCTGCGGGCGTCGGCGTCTTCAGGGCCGACAGGGGGCCATAGTTCCAGATGCGATGACGGCGTTCGAAACTGATCAGCAGGTCGCCCGAGCGGGTCAGGGCCAGACCCTCGGCGTCGCCGTCGACCTTGTCTATGATCGGTCCGCCGTCTTCCAGCGTCAGCCGACGCGTGGCCAGATGATCGACGCCGATCAGCCGCCCGCGGGCGTCCAGCCGCAGCTCGCCGCGCACCAGGTCTCCGGCGTCCGACACGGCCACGAAGCCGCCGTCGCCGGTCAGTTTCAGGTCCGACAGACCGTGCAGCGGCGAACCCAGGCCGGCCACGATCTCCACCCCGCCCGCGAAATGGACACCCGGCGCCAGGACCGCGCCGGGCAGGCCGAGGCCGACAGGCTTCAGCTGGGCCGGGGCGTAGGTCCAGCCGTTCATCCCGGCCAGGTCCGGCTGGGGCGCGCTGAGCGCGGTGGCGCAGGCCGTCAGCGACAGGGCGGCCCAGACGGCGGCCAGACGGCGCAAACGGGTCATGCGGCCAGTTTCTTCCGCGTCCGGCGCGTGGGGCCGGCCGCGCCCTCGGCCTCGAACAATTCGGCCAGTTTCTCGGTCATGGCCCCGGCCAGCTGTTCGACATCGACGATGGTCAGGGCCTTGCGGTACCAGCGGGTCACGTCATGGCCGATGCCGATGGCCAGCAGCTCGACCGGCGACCGGTCCTCGATCTCGGCGATCACCTGGCGCAGGTGCTTGTCCAGATAGAGAGCGGCGTTGGCCGACTGGGTCGAGTCGTCGACCGGAGACCCGTCGGAAATGACCATCAGGATGCGCCGCTGCTCGGTCCGGGCCAGCAGGCGGTTGTGCGCCCATTGCAGGGCCTCGCCGTCGATATTCTCCTTCAGCAGGCCCTCGCGCATCATCAGGCCCAGGTTCTTCTTGGCCCGGCGCCAGGGGGCGTCGGCAGCCTTGTAGATGATGTGGCGCAGGTCGTTCAAACGGCCCGGATTGGCGGGCTTGCCGGCGCTGATCCAGGCCTCGCGGCTCTGTCCGCCCTTCCAGGCCCGGGTGGTGAAGCCCAGGATCTCGACCTTGACCCCGCACCGCTCCAGGGTCCGCGCCAGGATGTCGGCGCAGACCGCCGCCACCATGATCGGCCGCCCGCGCATCGAGCCGGAATTGTCCAGCAACAGGGTCACGACCGTGTCGCGGAACGGGCTTTCGCTCTCGGCCTTGAATGACAGGGGGGCGGTGGGGTCGGTGACGATCCGGGTCAGGCGGGCCGTATCCAGCATCCCCTCTTCCAGATCGAAGGTCCAGGACCGGTTCTGCTGCGCCAGCAGACGGCGCTGCAGCTTGTTGGCCAGGCGCGAGACGACGCTGGACAGGATGGTCAGCTGCTGGTCCAGCAGGTTGCGCAGCCGCTCCAGCTCCATCGGGTCGCACAGGTCGGCGGCGTCCACCACCTCGTCATAGGCGGTGGTGAAGACGCGATAGAAATCCACGGCCCGACCGTCGTCGGCGGTCTGCTGGCGATTGGGCTGCTGGCCCTCGTTCAGTTCCGGCCCGTCCTCGGAGGCGTCGCCTTGCGGGTCGCCGGGCGCGCCCTCGGGTCGGCTGTCGCGTTCGTCCTCCGACGACTGATCGTCGGCGTCGCCCTCCATCGACTGGGAGCCTTCGCCGCCCTGTTCGTCCTCGTCCTCGTCCGGCTCGTCGCTGGCTTCGGGGTCCTGGGGATCGGGTTCGTCCTGGCCGGGATCCTCGGACGAGTCTTCGCCCCGGCCGTCGCCGGGATCCAGGTCGAGGGCGCGCAGCACCTCGCGCATCTTCTCGGCGAAGCCCGCCTGGTCGCCGGCGGTCGCCGCCAGGGCGTCCAGCTTGTCACCGGCCTTGGCCTCGATGCCGGCGCGGACCAGGTCCAGCATGGACTTGGCGCCGTCGGGCGACGGGCGGCCGGTCAGCCTTTCGCGCACCAGCAGGGCCACCGCCTCGGCCACCGGCACGCGGTCGGCGTCGGCGATGCGCAGGGCGCCGGTCTTTTCCAGCCGGGTGACCAGGGCGGCGCCCATGTTGTCGCGCACCCCGGCCAGATATTCGGAGCCCACCGCCTCGACCCGCGCCTGTTCGACCGCGTCGAACACCTCGGCCGCCTTGGTGTCGAGGGGCCGCATCCGGGCGTTGATCGCCGTGTCGTGATTGGCGAGGCGCAGCGCCAGCCGGTCGGCCTGGCCCCGCAGGGACGCGCTTTCGGGTCCCGACGGATCGCGCGGCGGATGCGGCAGGGTCAGGACCCCACCCGCCAGCCGCGGACCGTCCGACCCGAACACCACCTCCAGTTCGGGCTGTTCGGCCAGGGCGCGGGCGGCATGGCCCAGCGCGCGCTTGAAGGTTTCGGCAGGAGTATCCGGGGCGGCCATGGCCCTCAGTTAATCCCTTCGCGCCTGCGATAAAAGCGCGATCAGCCCGCTTTTCGGATCGGCGTCCAGCGGCCGTAGGTCAGACAGCGCCAGACCCACTCCAGCGGCCCCATGCGGAAGGCCGCCAGCCATAGCGACGACCAGACCATTTGAACCGCCCAGACGGCCGCCACCAGGCCCCACATGCCGACATAGTCCACCTGGCCGAACAGGCGCGGACCCCAGGGCATGTAGAACAGACTGGTCATGATCAGGGTCTGGGTCAGATAGTTGGTGAAGGCCATCTGGCCCACCGGCCGCAGGGGCGCCAGCCACGACGCCCCGTGCCGGGTGATCAGGACGATCAGGCTGACATAGGCCAGGGTGATGAAGATCGGGAAGGAGGCGACGACCTCCGACAGGCCGCGCGTCGGGTGGCTCCCCCGGGGCGCCATGAACTCGGCCCATTCCAGAACGCCCAGCAGGGCCAGAACCGCGCCGCCGACCGCGATGACCGCCAGATAGAGCCTCGTCGGCGCCCGGCCGCTGAGGAAACCCGCCTTGAACAGGCCCATGCCCGTCATCATCAGGGCCACGGTCGAAAAGACGAACATGCTCAGACTGGCGCCCTGAAGGAACAGCCAGGCCGTCAGGTTCTGGCCCATGGCCCCGGCCCAGCCGCTGCGATAGGCGGCGATGGCGGCGTTGACGGCGTCGAGCGAATACTGCGGGCCGCCCTCGCTCATGGCGTCGACGACCACCGGCGGGCCGGCGACCATCAGCCAAGCCGCGCCCGCCTGCATGGCGCCCAGCGCCAGGGTCACGGCCAGGCCGATCCCGATCAGCAGCCGGGCGGAGAACGACCGCATCAGCATCACGAACAGGCCGGACCAAGCGTACAGCAGCAGGACGTCGCCGTACCAGAAGGCCAGGCCGTGGATCAGGGCGATGACCGCCAGCCAGAACAGCCGCCGTCGCAGCAGACGCCCGCGCGCCGCATCGCCCCGCTCGCCCCCGACCAGGAAGATCGAGGCGCCGAACAGCATCGAGAACAGGGTGATGAATTTCTGGTGTAAGAAGACATCCACCGCCCAGCGCGCCACGGCGTTGGCGCCGGTCACGGGAAAGGGGCTGAGGTCCGCGTCGCCATAGACCATGAAGGGCAGGCCGAACGAGGTGACATTGACGGCCAATATGCCCAGCACCGCCAGACCGCGCATGACGTCCAGGCTGACGATCCGCGCCCCCGCCTCGACCGGCGCCAGGACGGCGTCGCCGACCACGGCGTGGTCATTCCTCTGGTTTTCCATCGACATCGGATTCCCCAATCCCGCAGCCGAAAGGGCCGCCGGCCTCAGCCCCTCGGCATCAAGCCCAGCCGGTCCTTGACCGCCGGCTTGGCCTCGAAGGCGATGAAGGCGGCGCAAAGCCCCGCCCACAGGGCGTAGCTGACGCCCACGATCATGGCGATGGGCAGGCCCCCGACGCCGTAGATCAGCAGGGTCGTCTCGGTCGCGCCCAGAGCCTGCATCACGTCGCCGGCCTCGAACCAGCCCGAGATCACCATCCCCAGGGCCACCGCCACCTGCAAGCCCGCCGCGGCCAGTCCGCCGAACAGCATGAACCGCCACACCACGCCCAGGCGTGATCCCGGCCGGCCGCTGTCGCGACGCTCGACGATGATGCGCCACAGACCCAGGGGGACCACCACCAGTCCGATCAGCAGCACCATGAGACGCCAGTCCAGATCACGGCCGAGCGCGACGGCGTGGGGCGGCCACAGCGGCAGGGTCAGCAGCAGCGGCGGCCAGGCGGCGCCGGCGACGGACGCCAGGATCGGATACAGGGGCGCGGGGCGCGAATGGATCGTCGCCTGCCCCGGCAGGTCGCTGTAGCTCTCGAACCGGCTCATCGCGTCGGCGCCGGCGTGTCGCCGGAATAGTCATAGAAGCCGCGCCCGCTCTTGCGGCCCAGCCAGCCGGCCTCGACATATTTCACCAGCAGGGGGCAGGGCCGGTATTTGCTGTCGGCCAGGCCGTCGTACAGCACGTTCATGATGGCCAGGACCACGTCCAGACCCATGAAGTCCGCCAGCTCCAGCGGCCCCATCGGGTGATTGGCCCCCAGGCGCAGCGCCTTGTCGATGGAGGCGACGTTGCCGACCCCTTCGTACAGGGCGAAGATCGCCTCGTTCATCATCGGCACCAGGATGCGGTTGACGATGAAGGCCGGGAAGTCCTCGGCGTCGGTGGTGGTCTTGCCCAGGCTCTCGGCGAAGGCGACGGCGGCCGAATGGGTCTCGGCCGAGGTGGCGATGCCGCGCACGATCTCGACCAGTTTCATCACCGGCGCCGGCTTCATGAAGTGCAGGCCGATGAACCGGTCGGGCCGGTCCGAGGCCGAGGCCAGGCGGGTGATCGAAATGGAGGAGGTGTTGGAGGCCAGCAGGGTGTGCGGCCCCAGGTGGGGCGCGACCTGGGCGTAGACGCTCTTCTTGACCGCCTCGTCCTCCAGCGCGGCCTCGATCACCAGGTCGGCGCCGGCCACGGCGTCGGCGATGACCTCGGTGACGGTGATGCGGGCCAGGGCGGCGTCGGCGTCGGCCTGGCCGATCAGGCCGCGCGCGACATGGCGCGACAGGCTGGCGGCGATCTCGCCCTGAGCCAGCGGCAGTCGGGCGGCGGCCACGTCATAAAGCCGGACCGAATAACCGCCCAGGGCCACCGCGTGGGCGATGCCTGCGCCCATCTGTCCGGCGCCCAGGACGGCGACTGTGGTGATCGTGCTCATGAACCGTGGTCTATAATGGTCGGGCAGGCACCTTTAGGAAGGTGGCGGCGCGGCGCAAGGGTGGAATCGTCCCTGCACATGAGAATCCTGCGCACCGTGTCCGCCCGGACCGACGCCCGGCCTCAGCCCAGAAGCCCGATCAGGGCGGGGGCGGCGGCGCGGTTGAACAGGACGCTGGCGAACTGAAGCAGCAGGATCACCACGATGGGCGAGATGTCGATTCCGCCCAGGTTCGGGATGATGCGGCGGAACGGCTCCAGCAGGGGCGCGGTGATCCGGTCCAGGAAGGTGCCGACCGAATAGACGAAACGGTTGCGGTAGTTGATCACGTCGAACGCGACCAGCCAGCTCAGGATCGCCTGGGCGATGATGAACCAGATCATCAGACTGATGACGGCGTTGACCAGCCAGACGATGGCGAAACCCATGGACGCTTCTCCTGCTTGAGCGAGCGGCGCTTTTAGCCTGTCCGGCCCCCTTCCGACAACGCCCCTCGCGACCCTACTTCGATTGCGCGCACAAGCCCGTTGACACCACGCCCGCCCGCCTTCTATGTCCCGGCCTCGCCTGGAGGCCCGATCCAGCACTGGAAACGGGGCCGTAGCTCAGTTGGTAGAGCGCGTCGTTCGCAATGACGAGGTCAGGGGTTCGACTCCCCTCGGCTCCACCAGGCGTTTCTGATTTCCAAATGAAGAGTGTTCAGGTTTGGTGACTTGAACGCTCTTAGAATAGCGGCATCAGAGGACGCCCTTCGGTAGGGATTTAAAATCTACGAACTCATACGGAGGCGGCATAGGTCCGCGCGGCTCGCGGCTGCCATCTGTCCCGTTTGCTATAATTTCATCAACTAGAGGCTCTTTCCATACCCGCCCTAGTGCCACATCGGCTTCGTTCTGACCTGCCAACCGTCCCGAATAGACCCCGAGAAGACGGAACCCGTCGATCCCCATAATAATGCCTCCCTCTTCCCCAGTAGCTTGTCCTCTGAAGCGCTGAATTGCTGGCGCTCCCGACATTCCGGCTGCGGTCGCAGTGTCGATCAGCCTTAGCGGCAAGCCGTCCACGTCAACATCTGGCTCACTGGCGATGCTTGCACGCTTCCAGATGGCATGGCGATCAGGTCCAATGCCGCGAGGAAATCCTAAGACGAATACATCAGTCCCAACCTGGCGAAGCGCCTTGTGGGTGGGCGTCTCGTTCAAAGCGAAAACCGATCCGCCCCAGTCTCCCAGGGGGATCGACACGACATCGACTGCTGAGCGCCAGTAGCTGTGCTCCCGCCACAAGGGGGCACCATCAGCCGCCAAGATTGGCAGTTCCACGGTGCGTCGTCGGTTAAGATCTCGGCCTTCAAAGACGTCAATCAAAAGTCGATCTGGCTCGCCTGCGTGGTCTGACAAGTGCTTACCGGTTAGCGGGTGGCGGCCAGTCACAACATGCCAGTTGGTAAGGAGGTGTACACCTTCGCCGTGAGCCCAAAAAAATCCAGTAGCGATTGCGAGCTCTTGCGCTTTCAGCCGGCAGGAAAGCGAAGTCACTGCTGCGGTGCAACGGTCGATTGATACGTTCGCCATTGCTATCCTAGCTCTGCTTAGATGGCCTTGTGTGCGCCTCGCAGAGAACGCCTAGGCTTCATACGTCCCTATGACGTTTCCTACTTCAACACCGCATACCCGCGCTCCACCATCCGGCGCAGGGCCTCGTAGACTTCGGCGAGTTCGTCGAAGGCGGTGCGGGCGGCGGTCAGGCGGGCGACCTGGTCGGCGGTGACCGGCGAGCCCGAGTGGGCCAGGCGCAGGGCCTCGGCGCCCCATTTGGCGCGGGCGCCGGCGGTCAGGACGGCCAGTTTCTGCAGGGAGGCGGCGTCCAGCCCGGTCAGGGCCTGGCCGATCAGCTCTTTGTTGGCGACATAGGCGGCGTAGTCGATCTGCTCCAGCTGGCCGCGCAGGCGGCGCTGCTCGTGCGGATCGGTGTCCTGCGGCTCGAAATGGTCGCTGTGGCGACGCACGCTCGAGGTTATTTTGGTCGACATGGGCCGGCCCTCCACGGCCGATCCAGACGGTTGCTGGCGGCCACATGAAGACGAAGGTGCGCTGCGTCGGTTAACGCCGCGTTGCGCTGACGCTACGGAAACCCGATATCCGCCGCCTGAGCCAAAGCATGGAGCCGACATGGACCTGAAACTCACGCGCAAACGCGCCCTGATCTGCGGCGGTTCGTCCGGCCTGGGCCGGGCCGTGGCCACGGCCCTGGTGGCCGAAGGCGCCCATGTGGCCCTGTTGTCGCGCGACGCGGCCAGGCTTCAGGCCGTGGCCGACGAACTGAACGCCATGGGCCCGGGCAAGGCGGCCGTGGTCACGGCCGATCTGGCCGATCACGAGGCCCTGATGAGGGCCGCCGACCTGGCCGAGGAGCTGCTGGGCGGCCATATCGAGATCCTGCTGAACAACACCGGAGGGCCGCCGCCGTCGGGCGTGTCGGGGCTGGAGCCGTCGGTCTGGCGCGATCATTTCGAATCCATGGTGCTGTCGGTCTTCCGCCTGACCGACCGGGTGCTGCCGCGGATGCGGGCCGCCGGCTGGGGGCGGATCCTGAACGTCGCCTCGATCACCGTGGTCGAGCCGTCGGCCGCCCTGGGGGTGTCCAACACTTTGCGGGCTTCGGTCGCCGCCTGGGCCAAGACCCTGGCCAACGAGGTCGGGCCGGACGGGGTCACGGTCAACACCCTGCTGCCGGGCCGGATCGACACCCCGCGCATCGCCCGCCTGGACCAGGCGACGGCCGAACGCACCGGCGTGACGCCGCAGGAGGCCCGCGCCGAATCCGTGAAATCCATCCCCGTCGGCCGGATCGGCGCGACCGAGGAGTTCGGCGCCACCGCCGCCTTCCTGGCCAGCCCCCTGGCCGCCTATGTCACCGGCTCGCTGATCCGGCTGGACGGTGGCGCGGTGAGGGCGATCTAGTCACGCGGGAGATCGGGCATTACGCGCGGGGATGGGCCGCCGCATAGGCGTTCAGCAGGCGTTCGGCGTCGACGCCGGTGTATTTCTGGGTCGTCGAGAGACTGGCGTGGCCCAGCAGTTCCTGGATCGACCGCAGGTCGGCGCCGGCGCCCAGCAGATGGGTCGCGAAACTGTGGCGCAGGGCGTGGGGGGTGGTGCGTTCAGGCAGGCCCAGCCGCCCGCGCAGCCGCTGGACCGAGGCCTGGACGTGGCGCGGGCTGAGCGGACCGCCGCGCCGGGCGCGGAACAGGGCGTCGGACGGCTGAAGCGGAAAGGGCTGGAGCGCCAGATAGGCGTCCACCGCGGCGCGGACCGCCGGCAGGACCGGGACGATCCGGGTCTTTGATCCCTTGCCGAGAACACGCAACGTCTCACCCAAGGGAGCATCGGCGCGGGTCAGGGACAGGCCCTCGGAAATCCGCAGGCCGCAGCCGTAGAGCAGGGTCAGGACGGCGCGGTCGCGCGCGGCCTCCCAGGGTTCGGCGTCCGGGTCGGCGTCGGGTTCGGCCAGCAGGCCGCGCGCCTGATCCTCCGTCACGGGCCGGGGCAGGGACGGCTTGATCCGGGGGCCGCGCACCAGGGCCAGCTGGGGGGCGGGCGTGTCCAGCCGCCGGTCGAGAAAGGCGTGAAAGCCGCGAATGGCCGACAGGCTCTGGCTGAGGGACCGGGCCGCCAGGGGATGATCGCCGGATCGGCGCTCCGCCATATGGGCGCGGACCTCGGCGGCGGTGACGGTTCCCAGGCCTTTCAGCGACAGGGCCTCGCCGCGATGGCGTTCGAGGAAGGCGACATACAGCCGACCGATATGGCCGTAGGCCTCGAGGGTGCGCGGCGACAGCCGCCGCTCGTGCGCCAGATGCTCGAGCCAGGCGAGCAGGGCGTCGGCGGCGGTCAGTTCAACACCGGCCATCGCTCGGCCATCCGCTCCACCACCCGGGCCAGGAAGGCCGCCAGTTCGCAGCCCATGGTCGGGGTGAAACCCGCTTCCTCGGGCGAGCCGAAGGCGCACAGGCAGGACCGGGGCGGTTCGCCCGGCGTCAGATGCGGGGCCATGCGGATCAGGGCGACCGACTTCACCTGGTCTCCGGCCGCGCCGAACAGGTCCAGTCCCTCGAACACCGGCCCCAGCCACGTCAGGCCATGCTCGCCCAGCAGATTGTCCACCGCGCCGGGCTCCAGCGCACGCCAGCCGAAGGGCACGCCGCCCGGCTTTTCCATGGCGATGGCGGCGCCGGCCAGACCGAACCGGCCCTGGGCCGCGGCATCCAGACGGCGCGCCAGGTCGGAATGATTGCGCGCCTCCATCAGGTCCAGGGCGGCGACATGGGTCTGGGTCTGGGCGGCGAAATTGGCCCGGGCGATCATCTCGACCTCGCGCCGGGCGCCGGTCTCGCGTTCGACCACCGCCTCGAGCCGGGTCAGGGCGGCGGCGCCGAACTCGACCACATTGCGACCGTGCGGACGCAGGCCGATCTCCTCCAGCAGGGAGCGATCGTCCAGCAGGGTCTGGGCGTGCGTCTGCAGCCAGCCGCGCACCTCGGGCCAGTGCAGGCCGTCGCCCAGATGGGGGACCGGCTCCGCCTCGGCGGTTTCGAAAAGGTCCAATGAGCCGCTCAAACAGACCTCTCCGTGACGCGCGATTTACAGGATGGACTGACCGGTCTTGGCCCAGTCCGCCACGAAGGCATCAAGACCTCTGTCGGTTAACGGGTGCTTTACCAGGGCCTTGAATGTGTCGGCGCCGAAGGTGGCGGCGTCCGATCCGGCCACGGCGGCGGCGGCCACATGGGCGACATTGCGCAGCGAGGCGGCCAGGATCTGGGTCTCGAAACCGTGCACGTCATAGAGGACGCGGATTTCCTCCAGCAGGGCGATGCCGTCGGCGCCATTGTCTTCCAGCCGGCCGACGAAGGGCGAGACGAAGGTGGCGCCGGCCTTGGCGGCCAGCAGGGCCTGGGCGGCCGAGAAGCACAGGGTGACGTTGGTCTTGATCCCCTTGTCGGTGAAGACGCGGCAGGCGCGCAGGCCGTCCCAGGTCAGGGGCAGTTTGACGACCACGTTGGGGGCGATGGCGGCGAGCTTGTCGCCCTCCTTGACCATGGTCTCGAAATCGAGCGAGACGGCCTCGGCGGAAATCGGCCCCTCGACCAGGGCGCAGATTTCGGCGATGACCTCGGCGATGTTCCGACCCGACTTGGCGATCAGCGACGGATTGGTGGTGACGCCGTCCACCATTCCGGTGGGGACCATGTCCTTGATGACGGCGACGTCGGCGGTATCGAGAAAGAGTTTCATGAGTTTGGCTTTTAGCGGCGTGGAGATCGAGACGCGAGCCAAATCCTCCCCCGTCGGGGGAGGGGGACCGCGGAGCGGTGGAGGGGGCCTGCCCGCGCGCAGGCGCTCCACGCTCCACACCCAGTCCGCCCTTGCCCCCTCCACCATCCTTCGGGCGGTCCCCCTCCCCCAATGGGGGAGGATCGCATGAACGTCGCCTCGGTCTTCATTCCCCTGCCCGTGCCGGAAGCCTTCGATTATGAGGTTCCCGAGACGCTGAGCCTGGTGCGCGGCGATCAGGTCGCCGTGCCCCTGGGGCCGCGGCTGATCCGGGGGGTGGTGGCCGAGGTGTTCGAGACCACCGGCTCCAACCGGCGGCTGAAATCGGTCGAGTCGAGACTGGACGACCCTGCGCTACCGGCTGGGGTGATGGACTTCGTCGAATGGGCCGGCCGCTGGACCCTGTCGCCGCCCGGCGAGATGGCGGCGACCGCGCTGAAGGGGCTGCGCGCGCCGCGTCCCCGGCCGGAACGCCGGGTGCGGCGTGTCGGCGAGCGCCAGCCGGCGCGCGCCACCCCGGCCCGGACGGGGGTGCTGGAAGCCCTGGGCGACCGCGCCATGGCGGGCGCCGATCTGGCGCGCGCCGCCGGGGTGTCGTCGGGCGTGATCAAGGGACTGATCGACGAGGGGGTGCTGGAAATCGTCGAGATCGCGGCGGAGGCGGCGTTCGACCGGCCCGACCCCGACCATGCGCCGGCGACCCTGAACGGCGACCAGGCGGCGGCGGCTTCGGCCCTGGCGGCCGGGGTGACGGGCGGCGGTTTCCGGCCCTTCCTGCTGGACGGGGTCACGGGATCGGGCAAGACCGAGGCCTATCTGGAGGCGATCGCGCGGGTGCTGCGGGCCGATCCGGCGGCGCAGATCCTGATCCTTCTGCCCGAGATCGCCCTGACCCAGGCCCTGATTGAGCGGATCACGGCCCGGTTCGGCGCCGCCCCGGCCGAATGGCATTCCGGCGTCGCCCCGCCGCGCCGCCGTCAGGTGTGGGAGGCGGTGGTCGCCGGCCGCTGCAACATCGTGGTCGGCGCCCGTTCGGCCCTGTTCCTGCCCTTCGTCGATCTGCGGCTGATCGTGGTGGACGAGGAGCACGACAGTTCGTTCAAACAGGAAGAGGGTCTGGTCTATCACGGACGGGATCTGGCGGTGGCGCGGGCGCGGATCGAGGGGGCGGCGGTGGTTCTGGCCTCGGCGACGCCGTCGCTGGAGACACTGTGGAACGCCCAGGCCGGGCGTTACGACTGGCTGAAGCTGGGCGCCCGGCACGGGGTGGCGGTCATGCCCGACATCGAACTGCTGGACCTGCGTCAGCACACGCCTGATCCCCAGACCTGGCTGTCCCAGCCCCTGCGTACGGCGGTGGCCGAGACCCTGGCGCGGGGCGAGCAGACCCTGTTGTTCCTGAACCGGCGCGGCTATGCGCCCGTCGTCCTGTGCCGCGTCTGCGGACACCGCCTGACGGCGCCGGATACCGACAGCTGGCTGGTCGAGCATCGCTATACCGGCCGTCTGGTCTGTCACCTGACCGGCTTTTCCATGGCGCGGCCCAAACTGTGCCCGTCGTGCGGAGCTGAGGACTCCCTGGTCTCGGTCGGCCCCGGCGTCGAACGGGTCGAGGAGGAGGTGCGCCAGCTGTTCCCCGAGGCGCGGACGGCGGTGTTCAGCTCTGACACCGCGCCCGACGCCAAGTCGGCGCGGGCCTTGATCCAGCGGATGACCGACGGCGAGATCGACATCCTGGTCGCGACCCAGGCCGCCGCCAAGGGCCACAACTTCCCCCGCCTGACCCTGGTCGGGGTGGTGGATGCGGACCTGGGCTTGCGCGGCGGCGACCTGCGGGCGGCCGAGCGCACCTATCAGCTCTTGGCTCAGGCGACGGGGCGGGCGGGCCGCGCCGACCGGCCGGGGCGGGCCATTTTGCAGACCTGGACCCCGGAACACCCGGTGCTGATGGCGCTGGCCGCCGGTGACCGCGACGCCTTCGTCGAGGCCGAGATGGCCGAGCGAGAAGCGGCGTCCCTGCCCCCCTTCGGCCGACTGGCGGCGATCATCCTGTCCAGCGAGAATGCGGCGGCGGTGGAGAAGGTCGCCGCCGACCTGGCCCAGGCCATTCCCAACGCCGAGCGGCTGGAGGTCTATGGCCCCGCCGACGCGCCCCTGGCCCTGGTGCGGGGGCGACGCCGCAAGCGGCTGCTGGTGCGGGCCGACCGCGACGTGAACCTTCAGGCGTTTCTGCGGGCGTGGCTGGCGCGGGTGAAGGTCCCCGCCTCGGTCCGGCTGACGGTGGACGTCGATCCCTACTCCTTCCTCTGACGGCAAGGAGAGGATGGAGGCCTGGCCTCCGAGTCGAACGGAGGGTTTTCGGGCTTGCAAGCCCGCCGCGTAGCCACTCCGCCACCAGGCCGTAACGCGTAGAGACTGCCACAGGCCCGGCTGGGACTGATGTCGCGCGCGTTTCGACATGTAACGCGCTGTAGCGGCGAGATGGGGCGCAAAAACGCCTTGAGCGGGCGGCGACACGCGCATCGTCGGCGGCGGAGACGGTCATTCACGAAGGCCGGGTGGTCGCTCCCGCATGTCCGATGGCGAAGGCGTGCCCTCGTCTTCAGGGTCCAGTCATCGAGGGCCGGTCGTCGGCCCGGCATGAACAGGACGCCCGCCATGAAGACCCTTTCCGCCCTTTGCGCTTCCGCCGCTCTTGCAACCGCCCTGGCATCGACCTCCGCCTTGGCCGCAGACATCACCTTCGACTTCGACGTCGCTGCGCCGACCGGGCGGATCATGGTCGCCCTGTTCAACAGCGAGGCCAACTACGGCGGCGAGGGCCAGCCGGTTGGTTACGCCATGGTGGACGCGGCAGGCGCTTCCAAACAGGTCCGGTTCGAGGACCTGCCGGACGGCGACTATGCGATGCGCGCCTTCCACGACGTCGATGGCGATGGGAAGATGAAGACCAATCCGTTCGGCATGCCGATCGAGCCCTTCGCCTTCTCCAACAACGCCGCCGGAAACATGGGGCCGGCCTCGTGGGAGCGCGCGAAGTTCGCGGCGACAGGCGCCGTCGCCCAGACCATCAGCCTGAAGTAACCAGACCTAAGCCCGGAGCCGGACCATGACCCCTTCACGCCGTTCCTTCCTGATGGGCGCCGCCGCCCTGTCGGCCGCCGTCGCCACGCCCGAGATGGTCCGCGCCGCTGCGGCCCTCGACGTCGCCGCCCAGGCGGACTGGACCCTGGCCACCCGCGATGTCGAAGGCGACCTGCCGCGTCAGACGATGCGCCTGATCCACGGCCGCGCGCCGGCGGGGCTGGAGGGTGCCCTGTTCCGCAACGGACCGGGCCGGTTCCGGCGTCCGGGCGGATCGGTCACCCACTGGTTCGACGGCGACGGCCTGATGCGGGCGTTCCGAATCCACGACGGCCAGGCCACGCTGGAGGCCCGGTTCGCCGATACGCCCAAGCGTCGGGTCGAAACCGAACTGGACGCCGTCGTGACACCCGGCTTCGGCACGCGCGGAGACGCCCGCGCCCGCGTCGGCTCGAACGACGACGCCAACGCCGCCAACACGGCCGTCATGGCGGCGGGAAACCAGATTTGGGCTCTGTGGGAAGGCGGCTCTCCGCTGGCCATGGATGGGGCCGACCTGTCGACCCGAAGCTTTGTCACCCTGCGCGACGACCTGAGGGGCATGCCGTTCCAGGCCCACCCCCGCCGCGCGCCCGACGGTTCAATCTGGAATGTCGGCACGGCCGGAGACCAGGCCGTGATCTGGCGGCTGAATCCTGATGGCGGCCTCAAGCACGCCGAGATCATCCGTCTGCCGCGCGCCAGCTATATGCACGACTTCACCGCCACCGACCGCCACCTGATTCTGGTGCTCCAGCCGTGGATCCAGGAACGCCAAGCCATGCCGATCATCAACGGCCTGGTATGGCGGCCCGAGACGGGAACCCAGGTCATGGTGCTGGACAAGGACGACCTGACGCAGCGCCGGATCTACGACTTGCCCGGCTTCTTCCATTTCCATCTGGGCGACGCCTGGGCCGAACGCGACGGCACGATCCGTTTCGACGTCGCCGCCAGCGGCGATCCACGCTTCGCCGTCGACGGGGCGCGGGTGCTGGTCGAAGGCCATGGCGTCGTGCCGGGCGACCCGGCGAAACTGGCCCTGATCACCCTTCGCCCCGATGGCGCGGCGGAGATGTTCACCAGCGAGAGGGTCGGCGAGTTTCCCAAGTCGGATCCGCGCCGCGCCGGCCTGGCCCGCAGCCTGACCGCCCACACCTCGGGCGAGACGCGCGGCCGCCCCCTACCGACCGGCCTAGCGGTCCAGGACTGGAAGACCGGCCGATCGCAAGGTTTCGACTTCGGTCTTCACCAGATCGTCGAGGAGACGGTCTTCGTACCCAAGCCCGGGGCGACGGCCGAGGCCGAGGCCTGGCTGGTCGGGCCGTCGATCAATCTGCGCGAGGGCCGCACCGAACTGCACGTCTATGACGCCGCTCATGTCGAGGACGGGCCGGTCACCTCCTGGGCCGCCGACATCGCCCTCCCCGCAGGCTTCCACGGAACCTGGGTGGGATAGGGTGGCCAAGGCACGGCGCTTGCGGGCCTTCACGGTTCGCAAAGCCCGACGTGCCAAGGTGAGATCATGACCCCCGTCCAGACGCCCGCCGACCTGCGCCCCATCACCGCCCTGCGTTTCGGCGCGGCGATCTGGGTGGCCGTCTATACCTACTGGGAAAACCTGGCCGGCGCCGGGTCCTCCGGCCTTGTCGACAAGGGCTATCTGGGGGTCGAACTGTTCTTCGTCCTGTCCGGCTTCATCCTCAGCCACGTCTATCTTCAGTCGGCTGGCGAGAAGCGGTTTTCGTATCGCGGCTTCCTGTGGGCGCGGGTGGCGCGGGTCTATCCCCTGCATGTGGCGACCCTGGTCGGGGTGGGGTTGCTGGCCGCCGTCGCCCTGGTCGCCGGGATGAACGTGGACGGCAATGTGCTGTCGTGGGTCTCGCTTCCGGCCAATCTGCTGATGGTCCACGCCTGGGGCCTGGCCCCCGTCGCCGGTTGGAACCATCCGTCCTGGTCGATCTCGGCGGAATGGTTCGCCTATCTCTGTTTCCCCCTGTTCGCCTTCGTCTTCTGGCGCGCGCGTGAAAAGCCGGTAGCGGCCGTGGTCGGTACGGCCGCCTTCTTGACGGTGCTGTATTATGGGTTCGAGCGCGTCGCGGGCTTTCCGTTGACCGAGGCGACCATCCGCTGGGGCGCCTTGCGGATCGTGCCCTGTTTCGCCCTGGGCTGCGCCCTGTACCTCGTCTACCGCAAGGCGCCGCTGAAGGCGCCCTGGACCGCCTCGGCCGTGTCGTTCGGTCTGATGGTGTTGAGCGCGGCCCTGGGCCTATGGGACGGGATCACCGTCCTGCTGGCCGGGGCCCTGATCCTGTCCTTGGCCTCCCTGCCGAACGAGCGGGCCGGATGGCTGGCGTCCAGGCCGGCGGTCTATCTGGGGGAGATCAGCTATTCGGTCTATATGGTCTGCGTGCCTTGGAAACTTCTGGCCATTAACCTCGCGGCCAAGCTGACCGACGCCCCGGACAAGCAGCTTCAACTTTTCGTGTGGTTGGCGATTCTGGCGCTTTTGCCGGTCGTGGCGGCCCTGTCCTACCACCTGGTGGAACACCCGGCTCGCAAGGCTTTGAGAGGGATGGCGCAAGGACGCAAAACAGCGTCAAGCGACAAACCGCAGGACGGCGATACGCCGAAAAGGGTTTTTCAATCCTAATTTCCTATGGTCTAAAAAGACCATCGGCAGTCGGGACGAGACCTCAGCATGATGAAACGGCTCAAAGCCGCCGCGGTTGCGGCGACCCTCGGTTTTTTTGCGCTGGGCGTCACCCCCGTTTCCGCAAAGGCCGATGAGCCGTACTGGCAGTGCGTGACCTTCGCCCGCATGTTCTCGGGCATCAACATCTTCGGCGACGCCTGGACCTGGTGGCGTCAGGCCACCGAGAAGTTCCGCACCGGCGACGCGCCCGAAACGGGTTCGGTCCTGGTCTTCCGTCCCGAAGGCCGGATGAGCCGGGGCCATGTCGCCGTCGTCTCCGACATCCTGACCGACCGGGTCGTGCGCGTGACCCACGCCAACTGGGGCGGCAGCCGCGGCAAGGTCGAGGAAAACGTCACCGTCGTGGACGTCTCGCCGTCCAACGACTGGTCTCAGGTCAAGGTCTGGTACAATCCGATCAACGGCCTGGGCACGACCGTCTATCCGACCTACGGCTTCATCTACAAAGGCGCCCGCGACGCCTTCGACGCCGGTCGTCAGATCGCGTCGAACGCTTCGAGCCAGGGCCAGCACTAGGCCGGCTTGCGCATCCGCCCCCCGCGGGCGATAGCGGCGCATGACCCAATCCAGCGACATCACCTACGCCGGCTATCTGGCGTTGGACGACCTGCTCTCTACCCAGCATCCGCTGTCGGATCAGCATGACGAAATGCTGTTCGTCGTCATCCACCAGACCAAGGAGCTGTGGCTGAAGCAGATCCTGCACGAGACAGCCCTGGCCCAGCAGCTGGTTCGCGCAGGCGACCTGGTCCCGGCCTACAAGAGCCTGGCCCGGGTCTCGCGCATCCAGGCGGTGATGACCCACAGCTGGGACATTCTTTCGACCATGACCCCGTCGGACTATCTGCGGTTCCGGGGTTCGCTGGGCTCCTCCTCGGGCTTTCAGAGCGACCAGTTCCGCCGGTTCGAGGCCATGCTGGGCCTGAAGGACGCCAGCTTCCTGAAGTTCCACGCGGACCGGCCCGAGGCCCTGGCCGCGCTGGAAGCCGCCATCGCGGCCCCCAGCCTGTACGACGACGCCCTGGCCCAGATGGCCCAGGCGGGGCTGTCCATCCCGGCCGAGGTGCTGAACCGCGACGTGACCCAGCCTTATGAGCCGTCCGAGGCCGTCGAGGGGGCCTGGCTGGAGGTCTATCGCGACACCGAGCGCTGGTGGGCCCTGTATCAACTGGCCGAGAAGCTGGTCGATCTGGACGACGCCCTGCTGACCTGGCGGCACAAGCACGTCGTCACGGTCGAGCGGATCATCGGCCGGCGGCGCGGCACCGGCGGCACCGAGGGTGCGGCCTATCTGGCCTCGACCCTGACCAAGCGCTGCTTCCCGGAACTGTGGTCCCTGCGCACCAAACTTTGATGTCGCGGGGCGGCAACCAAGGCCTCGCCCAGCCATTCCGCCGTTCGACCGCAATCGCGGAGGAACGGAAGACATGACCAATCCCAACGCTCACGACATCAAGGTTCTGAACAGCCTGATCGAGACGACCCTGGACAGCGCCGACGGCTATGGCGAAGCCGCCGTGGAATCCCGCGATCCCGATTACACCAACCTGTTCGAGCGCCGCAGCATCGAACGCCAGCAGGTGGCGGACGACCTGTCCGAGGCCGTGCGGGGCCTGGGCGGCGACCCTGAGTCCAAGGGCTCGATCCTGGCCAAGGCCCACCGCGCCTTTCTCGACGTCAAACACGCCCTGCTGCGCAACGACGACACGGTCGTCGGCTCCATCGACAGCGGCGAAGGCTTTATCGCCGCCAAGTTCGAAAGGGCGTTGGAAGACGCCAGCATTTCGGCCACGACCCGCGAGACCATCCGTCGGGCCTACGCCTTGGTGAAGGCCGATCATGACGAGGTTCACGACCTGAATCGCAGCCTGGAAGGCCAGAGGGACGCGTCCAATCCCCTGTACCCGCAGTAGGGTCAGTCACCGCGCATGAAAAAGGCCCCGGCGGTGTCGCCGGGGCCTTCGTCATTTCAGCACGATCCGCGCTCAAGCCGCGCGCGACAATGTCAAATCAGGCTTCGTCGCCCTTGGCGGCCGAACCGGTTTCCGGAACCACGACGCCCTTGGCGGGACGGACGGTCTGGCGTTCGGCGATCCGGGCCGACTTGCCGCGACGATCGCGCAGATAATAGAGCTTGGCGCGACGCACGACGCCGCGGCGCTTCACTTCGATCAACTCGATGTTCGGCGACAGAATGGGGAATTTACGCTCGACGCCTTCGCCGAACGAGATCTTGCGGACGGTGAAGGTCTCGCTGATGCCGCCGCCGTCACGGGCGATGCAGACGCCTTCGAAGGCCTGGACGCGCTCGCGCTCGCCTTCCTTGATCTTCACGTTGACGCGCAGGGTGTCGCCGGGCTGGAAGACCGGGATGGTGCGTTCGCCCAGGACGCGGGCTTTTTCTTCGGCGTCCAGCTGTTGAACGATGTTCATGTCATTTCTCCTCGAGCTTTGCGCTCTTTGCCTGTGATTTGGCGAGATGCGCTTCCCAGAGGTCTGGTCGTCGCTCCCGCGTGGTCTCTTCCCGCTGCGCCTCGCGCCATTTGGCGACCTTCTTGTGGTCGCCCGACAGCAGCACCTCGGGTATCTCCAGTCCCTCGAACGTCCGCGGTCGCGTGTACTGCGGGTGTTCCAGAAGCCCGTCCTCGAAGCTTTCGGACGACAGGCTGTCTGCCGCGCCGAGCACCCCGGGGATCAGTCTTACGCACGCCTCGATCACGACCATGGCCGCCGCCTCGCCGCCAGCGAGCACCGCGTCTCCGACCGAGACCTCCTCGAACCCGCGTGCGTCCAGCACCCGCTGATCCACCCCCTCGAAACGGCCGCAAAGCACGACGATTCCGTCGGCTTTCGCCCATTCCTTGACGCGCGCCTGGGTCAGGGGCCGACCCCGGGCGCTCATGTACAAAAGCGGGCGCCCCCTAGAAGGGTTGGTCGGTCCCGGCAGGCTATCCACCGCCCGGGCCACCACGTCCGCCTTAAGCACGGCTCCCGGGCCGCCACCCGCAGGGGTGTCGTCCAGGAAGCCGCGCGTATCTGTGGAAAAGCCGCGAATGTCAACCGTATCCAGGCTCCACAAGCCTTTCTCGCGCCAGGCCGTGCCGATCAGCGACACGCCGAGCGGGCCCGGAAAGGCCTCGGGAAACATGGTCAGGACGGTTGCGGTGAAGGGCATGGCGGCGGCTCATACACATAAAGTCGGAAAAATCCGACTCCAGACCTTTCCCTCCCCGCTCCGGGGAGGGTGACCGAGCGAAGCGAGGTCGGGTGGGGGCGGCAAAGCGCCGTCCTCAGCAATTTTTCCGACATCATCAAGTGCGTTCCTGCCGGGCCGCTCCCACCCGGTCGCTTCGCGACCCCCCTCCCCCGAGGGGGAGGGAGAAGGGCGTGTCTAGGTCGTCGGCGCCCCGCCGCCCGCCGCGATCCAGCCATCGACCTGGTCTTCCAGCACGTCCAGCGGCACCGAGCCGGAGCCCAGGACCACGGCGTGGAAATCCTTGATGTCGAACCGGTCGCCCAGGGCCGCCTTGGCGCGGTCGCGCAGTTCCTCGATCTTCAGCTCGCCGATCTTGTAGCTGGTCGCTTGGCCGGGATTGGTGATGTAGCGCTCGACTTCCTTTTCGATGTCGCGCTCGGACAGCAGGGAGTTCTGACGGAAATAGTCCATCGCCTGTTCGCGGCTCCAGCGCTTGGCGTGCAAGCCCGTGTCCGTCACCAGACGCACCGCGCGCCACAGCTCGGTCGAGAGCCGGCCGAAGTCGGAATAGGGGTCCTGATAGAAGCCCATCTCCTTGCCCAGCTGCTCGGCATACAGTCCCCAGCCCTCGGCATAGGCGCCGTAACCGCCGAAGCGGCGGAAGCGGGGCAGGCCCTCGATCTCTTGCGCATAGGCGATCTGGAAATGGTGGCCGGGCGCCCCCTCGTGATAGCTGATGCCCTCGATCTGGGGCTTCAGCACCTGGGTCATGTCCGACAGGTTGACGTAATAGATGCCCGGCCGCGACCCGTCCGGCGCCGGGGAGTTATAGAAGGCGATCGAGGCCGTCGCCTCCCGGAACGGCTCCACCGCCCGCACCTCCAGCGCCGCCTTGGGCAGGGTCGAGAACCATTGCGGGGCCGCCGCCATCACCTGGGCGATGAAGCCGCGCGCGTCGGTCAGATACTGCTCCTTGCCCTCGGGCGTATTCGGATACTGGAAGCGCGGATCGGTCTTCAGGAAGGCGAAGAATTCCTGCAGCGAGCCGGTGAAGCCGACCTGGGCCTTGATGGTCTCCATCTCGGCCTGGATGCGGGCGACCTCGTCCAGGCCGATTTGGTGGATCTGGTCGGCGGTCAGGTCGGTCGTCGTCGAGAGCTGGAGCCGGGCGTTGTAATAGGCCTCACCCTGCGGCAGGCGCCATACGCCGGCGTCGCTGTCGGCCAGAGGCTGAACCTCGGCCAGGGCCGCCAGCACGGTGTCGAACCCGGCCTTGTAGGGGCCGGTCAGGGCGGCGCGTCCCTCGGACAGCAACCGGTCCTTGGTCGCCTGGTCGGCCTCCAGCGCCGCGACCTTCTTGTTGAAGTCGGCCCAGACCGGATTGTCGGCGCCGTCGTCGAACGGGGCGCCGGAGATGACGTTGCGGGTATTGGCGATGGAGGGGGCAAAAACGAAGCGGGGCGACACCACGCCGGCCGCCGCGCGTTGGCGCAGTTCGTCGGCGACCTGGCTCATCTGGACCTGGGCGGCGCGCAGCCGGGCGACATAGGCCTCGGCGTCGGCGACGCTGGAGACGCGGTGATTGTTGATCAGGAAGACGGGCAGACTGGTGGTCGGATTGCCATTGGCGGCGAACTGAAAGCCCCAGTCGCGCCACTGGTTCGATAGTCGGGCCTGTTGGACGCCGTATTCGAACATCCGCCACGACAGCCGCGCCTGAGGTCCCAGCTTCTGCGGATCAAACTCGGTCTTCATCCGGGCCAGCTGGCTTTCGGACAGGGCCAGGGCGCGGTCGGCGGCGGCGTCCGAGACGTCGTCCAGCCTGTCATAGTCGGTCTTGATGCCCAGCGAGGTCATCTGTTGCGGGCTGAGGGCGATGCGGGCCTGGAAGGCCTCTTCGAAGAAGGCGTTCAGCCGCGCGTCCTCGCTCTGGGCTTGGGCGGGCGGCGCGGCGGGCGGCGCCGCGTTTGGCGTCTGGGCCAGGGCTGGAACGCCGGACAGCAACGCCAGGACGGCGGTGGACGAGATCAGAAGACGACGCATGAACAACCCCTCGAAGAACAGGCGTCCACCTTCGGGGCGTCGCCCGTCCGACGCAAGCGTGTCAGCAGGGCAGCGTCACGACGATCCAACAGGGAGCGGTCGAAATCGCGATATGGCGCCGCTTGATGCAACCTATGCCCAGGCGCGGCGTTGGGGGACAGCTTGACCATAACATCCGGGTTTTCACCATGCGCAAGATCATCGCCCTCTCCATCGTAGCCGCCGCCCTGGCCGTGTCGGCCTGCAACACCATCTCGGGCGTCGGCCGCGACGTCTCCGCAGCCGGTTCGGCCGTCAGCCAGGGCGCCGAAAACGCCAAGCACTAGGACCGGCCAACGCTGGAACGAAGAAGGCCCGCCGGCGTCCGGCGGGCCTTTTCTTGGGCGTCGTCCGTCTCGTAATCCGACCAGAAGCGGACTAGTCGGCGGCGCCGACGGTCGCACGCTCCAATTTGCGGCGTTCGAACGTAAGACGAACCCATTCCAGTAGGCAGAAGGCGACGGCGACCAGCCCGATAAGGGCTGCGAACTGGAACATGGGCGCGAAGCCTTCGCGGTCAACCAGTTCTCCCAACGGCGCGCGCCCCAGTGTTCCGATAAGCAGGGCCAAGGACGCAAAGACGGCGAACTGCACCGCGCCGAACAATCTGTTGGACAGGGCGGACAGATAGGCGACGAAAGCCGCGCCCGCGAAGCCGCCCGCGATATTCTCGCCGGCGATTGCGGCCATCAGACGCGCCAACGGTTCTCCGACTCCGAATGCGCCGAACAGGCCGTAGAGGCCCGTCGCCCTCATGAAGGGGTCGATGACGGGCGCGCCCATCGCCAGGTCCATCATCAGTAGGTTGGTGGCGGCGCTGAGGACTGCGCCGATCAGAAGACAGGGCATGCGGCCGACGACGACCAGAGCCCAACCTCCCAGGCCGATGCCCAGGATGGTCATGACGACGCCGAAAGTCTTGGACGCCAAAGCAACTTCCGTCATCGTCCGCCCCAGGCCGCCGCCCTCCGTACCAAGATAGAAGGGATAGGCGAACGGCCCCCAGACGCCGTCGGTGATCCGATAGCTGAGCACCAGGCCCAGGACGATCAAGGCGCCCCAGCCGAGCCGACCCATCAATTCGACGAGGGGCGCGAGGATCGCATCATAGAATCGATCCCCGACACCCATCGACTCCTGACCCGTCGAGACCGCTGACCGGCCGCGCCAGACCAAGGCGCCAGCGAGAGCGGCCGGAAGCAGAACCGCCGCCGCCACAATGCCGGGTCCCCAGGACTGGATGAACTGACCCGCGCTCGGCGCGGGCACGGTCGTCAGGGCGGTGATCATGAAACGGATCAACATGAAGGCCGCCCAGGCCCAGGCCGCCAGGGTGACCAGCAGGGCGGCCCGGCGAAGCCGAGGCGAGCCTACCCGCTCGCGCGCCACGGCCTGATCGGCCACGACGGCCGGTTCCGGCGCGATCAAGCTTCCGGCCAGGCCAAGCCCCATCAGGACAGCCGCCGCCACAAATGTCGCCGGCCAGCCGGCCGTATCGGCCAGGACCAGGGCGCCGGCTCCGCCGACCAGGGCCGCCGTGCGGAATCCCAGTTGATAGACCGATGACAGAAGATCGACAGGCAGGCCGTCATCGGCCGCCTCGATCCGCCAGGTATCTATGACGATGTCCTGGGTGGCGGAGGCGAAGGCGCCGACGGCTGCAGCCATGGCCAGGACACCGATCGCGCCGCCTGTCGGATGCGATGCGGCGATGACGATGAAGACCAGGGCGAGGACCGACTGACAAACGACCAGCCAGGACCGGCGCCGGCCCATTCGTGCGACCAGCGGCAGCCGAAGCCCCACCGCAGGAGACCAAAGGAACTTGAAGGCGCCGAAAAGACCCACCCAGGAGAGGATGCCGATGGTCGCGACCGAGACATCGACCTCCGAAAGCCAGGCGTTCAGGGTGCCGAACAGCATGGCGAACGGAAGACCGGCCGAAAACCCAAGCAAAAGCATGGCCAAGGTCCGACGTTCGCGGAAGGCGGCCTTGATGACGCCAAATCCCTTGGGCTGAGGCCGCAGGGCTGCGACTTCTTCGGCGGGGGTGGCTTGATCGGTCATGCACGGCTCCGGCGGCGGCCGGAATCGCGGGCGCCTGTAACTCAGCCGACCTTGGCGCGGATGTCGCGTTTCGTCCAGCGGGCCAGGGCGGCGCGCAGGGCCTCGGCGTCCAGCGGCTTGACCAGATGGTCGTTCATTCCGGCCTCCAGGCACAGGCGCCGGTCCTCGGCGAAGGCGTTGGCGGTCAGGGCCAGTATGGGGGTGGCGTCGCCCGCAGCGCGGATGGCGCGGGCGGCGGCGGGACCGTCCATGCCCGGCATCCGCATGTCCATGAAGACCAGGTCATAGCGGGCGCGCGCCAGGGCGGCGACGGCCTCATGGCCCGTGGCGGCGGTCTCGACGGTGCAGCCCTCGCGCCGCAGCAGGGTGCGGGCCAGAAGGGCGCCGACCGGATTGTCCTCGGCCAGCAGCACGCGGACGCCGGCGAACCGGGCGGGGATCACGCGGTCGTCTTCAGGCGCGGAGACGGCGGTCGGGGCGGCGGGGTCCGCGCCCACGGCGGCCAGAACCCGTTCGGCCAGGGAGGCCCGGCGCAGGGGCTTGATCAGATAGCCGTGGAAGCCGGCGGCCCGATAGCGGGGGATCAGGTCCCGTTCGGACGGTTTCAGCAGCACGACGCCCCGCCCTGCGGGCGGAAGAGGCGCCAGGTCGCCGGCGGGGGCGCCCGCATGGTCGACCAGGGTCACCGGGGCCTTGGCGGCGACCCTGCCTCCGGACGCCTTGATCTGATCGGCGGCGGCGGCGCGGACGAAGGAATCGGGCGAGTCGATGCAGACCGTCTGGCCGTGCAGCGGGGTGTCGCGCGGGCCGGCGACGGGCAGGAAACCGGCCTCGAAGCGGAAACGGGCTCCGCCGCGAGCATCGGCGTCGGCGCCGTGCGGTCGATCCTCGACCCGAGCCGTCCCCCCCATCGCCGTCGCCAGTTTGCGCACCACCGCCAGGCCCAGGCCCGCGCCGTCATGGCGCACGGCGTCGGAGGAATCGGCGTGGCCGAACTCCTCGAAGATGCGGGCGCGGGCTTCGGCCGGCACGCCGGGGCCGGTGTCGTCGATGATGAAGGCCAGGCGGACGCGCTCCTCGTCCATGTCGGAGGGATCCGGGGTGACGCGTTCGACCGACAGACGCACGCCGCCGGTCTCGGTGAACTTGACCGCATTGCCGGCCAGATTGAACAGCACCTGTCGCAGCCGGCCCTCGTCGGCCAGGATGTCGGGGGCGTCGGCGGCGACCGACCAGACGATCTCCAGCCCCTTGTCGTGGGCGCGCGGGCTCAGCAGTTCGGCGACGCCGCGCACCAGGCCTTCCAGATCGACCGGCGCCAGGTCGAACTCCAGCGACCCCGCCTCCAGCCGGGCGTAGTCCAGCAGGTCATTGACCAGGCCGAGCAGATGTTCGGCCGACTGGCGCGCATTCTCGGCATAGGCGCGCTGGGCGCCGTCCAGCCGGGTGCGTTGCAGGAGGTTGATCATACCCAGCACGCCGTTCAGCGGCGTGCGCATCTCGTGGCTCATCAGCCGCAGGAACTGCTGGGCCGGATCCACGGCCTGCGTCGCCTGCGTCTCGATCCGTTTCGTCGCCGCCCGTCGCGCCATCATCGTCTCCGTAGACCGGCAATATAGGGGTGGCGGGTTAAGGATTGCCCCTCTCACGAATAGAGGAAGGGCGTCTGTTCCAGCGTCGCCTCCCGGATCTCGGACCCCTCGCCCCGCTGGGCCTGGCGTCGGTCGAAGTCGGCCTCGGCGCCCACGGTGGTGCGGCGATAGATCAGGGCCTCGGCGATGTGGCGCCGCAGCACGCCGGTGCAGCCGTCCAGGTCGGCGATGGTGCGGGCCAGGCGCAGGGTGCGGGTCCAGCCCCGTGCGGTCAGCCCCCCGGCCTCGCCCGCCCGCATCAACAGCATCCGGCCCGCCTCGTCGGGCGTGGCGAACCGATCCAGAGTGTCGCCCGAGGCGCGGGCGTTCAGCCCCTGGGCCGGGTCCAGCCCCGCCTCGCGGACCCGATCCTCCTGCATGGCGCGGGCGGCGGCGACGCGGGCCCTAGCCTCGGCCGTGCCTTCGGCCGGCGGGGGCAGGGTCATGTCGGCGGCGGTGACGGGCGGGGTCTCCACCGTCAGGTCGATCCGGTCGAACATCGGGCCGGAGATGCGGTTCTGGTAATCGCGCTGGCAGCGGGGCGCCTTGCCGCAGGCGCCGCGCCCGGCCCCGCCCATGCCGCACCGACAGGGATTCATCGCCGCCACCAGCTGGAACCGGGCCGGATAGCGGATATGGGCGTTGGCGCGGGCCACCACGATCTCGCCCGTTTCCAGCGGCGCGCGCAGCGAATCCAGGGCCTGGGCGCTGTATTCCGGCAGTTCGTCGAGGAACAGAATTCCGTTGTGCGCCAACGAGGCCTCGCCCGGCTTGGCGCGCAGACCCCCGCCGGTCAGGGCCGCCATCGAGGCCGAATGGTGCGGGCTTCTGAAGGGCCGATCCCGGGTCAGGGCGCCGCGCTCGATCAGGCCGGCGACCGACCAGACCATCGAGGTCTCCAGCAGTTCCTGCGAGGTCAGGGGCGGCAACAGGCCCGGCAGGCGTTGCGCCATCATCGACTTGCCCGATCCCGGCGGGCCGACGAACAGCAGATTGTGCCCTCCCGCCGCGGCGATCTCCAGCGCCCGCTTGGCCCCCTCCTGGCCCTTGACCTCGCGCAGGTCGGGCGCGACGCCGCCGGTCGCCAGCGGGCCGGGCTCCGGCGCGCGCAGGACCTGGGTTCCCTTGAAATGATTGACCAGGGCGATCAGAGAGCGGGGCGCCAGGATGCGGGCGCCGCCGGCCCAGGCGGCCTCAGGGCCCGTCGCCTCGGGGCAGATCAGGCCCAGGCCCATGGCGTCGGCGGCCACGGCGGCCGGCAGGGCGCCGCCGACTCGCGCGATCTGGCCGTCCAGCCCCAGTTCGCCGATGGCCGCCCAGCCGTCCAGGGCGTCCGGCGCGATCACCCCCATGGCCGCCATCAGGGCCAGGGCCAGCGGCAGGTCGAAATGACTGCCCTCCTTGGGCAGATCGGCGGGGGCCAGGTTGGCGATGATCCGTTTGGCCGGAAGCGCCAGGCCGATGCCCGCAAAGGCGCCCCGCACCCGTTCGCGGCTTTCGGCCACCGCCTTGTCCGGCAGGCCGACGATGTTGAACACCGTCTGCTGATCCTGGCCGACCAACTGGACCTCGACGTCCACGCGCCGGGCCTCGACCCCGTCGAAGGCGACCGTGACAACCCGCGCGACCATGACGTCCTCCCCCACCCGGAGAAGGAACGAACCATGAACTGAAATCTAATTCAAGTGGCGATCACGCAACCTGTGCGGCGCACTTCTTCTCGATCACGTCCCACATCAGGGCGGTGGCGTCGACGCCGGTGAAGGTCTTCAGCTGCTGGGCGCCGGTGGGCGAAGTGACGTTGATCTCGGTCAGATAGTCGCCGATCACGTCGATGCCGACGAAGATCAGGCCACGTTCCCTCAGCGTCGGGCCGATGGCGGCGCAGATCTCCAGGTCGCGCGGCGTCAGCTCGACCGGCATGGCCGTGCCGCCGACGTGCAGGTTGGAGCGGACGGCGCCGGCCGCCGGCACGCGGTTGATCGCGCCCACCGGCTCGCCGTCGATCAGCAGGATGCGCTTGTCGCCCTTGGACACGGCGGGGATGAATTTCTGGATCACCAGCGGATCGCGGCTGCCCACGGCGTGGATCTCGATCAGGGCGTCCAGATTGGGGTCGTCGGCGCGCAGCTTGACCACGCCCGAGCCCCCGTTGCCGTGCAGCGGCTTCAGCACCACCTCGCCGTGCTTTTTGTGGAAGGCGTCCAGAGCGACGGGATCGGCCGAGATCAGGGTCGGCGGCTGAAGTCCGGGGAAGGCGGTGACCAGCAGCTTCTCGGGCGCCGAACGCACCTGGGCCGGGTCGTTGACGACCAAGGTCTTCGGATGGACCGTCTCCAGCAGATAGGTGGCGGTGACATAGGCCATGTCGAACGGCGGATCCTGGCGCATCAGGATGACGTCCACGTCCTCGGCCAGGTCCAGTCTTGCCCAGTCGCCGAAATCGACGTGGTTGCCGACCTCGCGTCGCACGGTGATCGGCCGGGCGCGGCAGTAGAGGCGGCCCTCTTCCAGGGCCAGGGTGCGGAAGTCATAGACCCACAGTCTATGCCCGCGCGCCTGGGCCGTCTCGGCCATCAGGAAGCTGGTGTCCCCGGCGATGTCGACGGCCTCGATCGGGTCCATCTGGATGGCGATTTTCAACATCGGTAGGCCTTCTCTATGTAGCGGGTTTACGGGATGGGAACGCCGGAACACCGGTGAAACCCCCATCCGCTCATCCCGGCAAAAGCCGGGACCCAGTTCTTTCGCTCGGCAGTGCGTGGGGACAAGGCTGTGCGAACCACACCGACCTTTCGCCCAAAGCACTGGGTCCCGGCTTTCGCCGGGATGAGCGGAGTATAAGTCAGTCCAGCTGACGGGCTTCCTCGGCCAGCATGATCGGCACGCCTTCGCGGATCGGATAGGCCAGTTTGGCGCCGACGGAGATCAGCTCGCCCGCGTCGCGGTCGTAGGTCAGCTTGCCGCGCGTGACCGGGCAGACCAGCACCTCGAGCAGGCGGGGATCGACGGAGACGGGCGTGTTGAAGGCGTCACTCATTGTTCTGGGCCTGTCGCGCTTTGCGCTACTTGAGGGTTCTTTAGGGGGCTACCGCGCTTCGCGCTACTTGAGCCCGTCATTGCATGGACGGCGCCGCGTCGTCACCGGCGTCGGCGGCGTCGATGCGGAGCAGGGCGGTCAGGGCCTCGGCGCGGGGCAGCAGGCCCATGGCCTCCAGAAGGGCCTGTTTCTCGGCCGGTTCGAACGGCAGGGCCATCGACAGGCTGTTGATCAAGGCCTCCATCGGCGCGCTCTCGGCCGTATCCCAGTCGATGTCCAGCAGCCGGTGGGTCATGTAGGCGCGCAGGGCGTCGAGGAAGGCGTGGCGGTCGAAGTCCGGCTCTTCCGGCGGGGGCGCCAGATCGTCCTCATAGGCGTCGAAGGCCGCGCGCACCTGGCGATAGGGCGCCTTGGACGGCAGTTCGGCGGCGATGCGGAACCGCGACACCCCGGTCAGGGTGATCAGATACCGACCGTCCGAGGTTTCCGCAAAACCGGTGATCCGCCCGGCGCAACCGACCGGCGACAGGCCGGGCAGGGCCGGAGTCCCGCCCTTGGGCTGGACCAGGCCGATGATCCGGTCCCCGGCCATGGCGTCGTCCACCATGTTGAGATAGCGCGGCTCGAAGATGTTCAACGGCAACTGGCCGCGCGGCAGCAGTATGGCCCCCTCCAGCGGGAACACCGGGATCACCTGCGGCAGATCGAGGGCTCGAACATAGCCTTGAGGCATCATGTCTCCTTGGCCTATCGCCCTTCGGGCTGCTTGAGGCCGGTGTTGCTTGGCCTATCGCCCTGCGGGCTATTTGCGGCCGGTGTTTTGGCGCCTACGAGAAAAGAATGGAGGACAGGCGGCGACGCCCGTCCTTGGCGACGTCGGAACTGACGCCGGCCGCGTCGAAGATGACCAGCAGCTGCTTGCGGGCCGCCTGGTCGTTCCACTCGCGATCGGCCTGGATGATGTGCAGCAGATTATCGACCGCGCCCTTGAAGTCGCCGGCCGCGCTCTGGGCCTCGGCCAGGTCGAACCGGGCCTGGTGGTCGTCGGGGTCGGCCGCGACCTTGGCCTCAAGCTCGGCGGAAGCCCCGGTCGGCGCCTTGGCCGCCAGGGCCAGTTGCGCGCGCACGCTCTGGACCGCCGGCTCCTTGGAGTCCTGGGGGGCCATGGCGATGGTCTGGGCGGCCTGTTCGGGATCGCCGCTCGCCAGATAGACCCGCGCCATGCCGGCGATGGCCTTCTCGTTCTCGGGCTCGATCGACAGGACGTGGGCGAAGGCCTGGGCCGCGCCGCCGAAGTCGTTCAGGCCCAGCGACTCCTCGCCCAGCTCCAGCAGTTGCGCCGTCTCGGTGGACCCGCCCTGACCCCCGGGCAGCTTGTCGATGAAGGCCTTGATCTGGCTGTCGGGGATCGCGCCCTGGAAGCCGTCCACCGGCTGGCCGTTGACGAAGGCGTAGACGGTGGGGATCGACTGCACCCGCAGCTGGCCCGCATAGGCCGGGTTGGCGTCCACATCGATCTTGACCATCTTCACCGCCCCCTTGGCGGCGCGCACGCCCTTCTCCAGCGCCGGACCCAGGGTCCGGCACGGCCCGCACCAGGTCGCCCAGAAATCGACGATGACCGGCTGATGCTTCGACGCCTCGATGACGTCGGTCATGAAGGAGGCGTCCGTGCCCTCCTTGATCAGGTCGCCCGAGAGATTGGGGTCCAGGGTGGGGTCAGCGAAGGTCATGTCGGGGGTCCGTGCTGGGTCGAAGGATCGTAACGGCTCAGATGGCGACGGGATGCGCCGGCATCAAGCGGCGAATTGACCCGCTGTGACCCAGGGCGGCGCCCCGCCGCGCGGAATTCAGACTCGGCCTGCGGAAAAACACCGTCTGAATCGTATGAATCGTCTGAAATCCCCCGCCTCACGCCCGGTTTCGCCGCGCCGCTGCATCCAGATGGGGCGCCGGGCGCACGGTTCAAGCGGCGAAAGCCGTCATCGCCCGCTTCGGCCGGGCGGTCCTAGTGCTGGTTTTCCGGCAGGCGCACGACCAGGCCGTCCAGGGCGTCGGACACGCGGATCTGGCACGACAGCCGGCTGTTGGGCTCGACCTCTTCGGCGAAGTCCAGCATCGACTCCTCCATGGCCGAGGGTTTGCCCGTCGCCTCGCGCCAGGCCTCATCGACATAGACATGGCAGGTGGCGCAGGCGCAGGCTCCGCCGCAATCCGCATCGATTCCCGGCACATTGTTCCGGATCGCGCCCTCCATGACGGAAAGCCCCGGTTTCACGTCAACGACGTGCTCGGTTCCGTCATGCTCGATATAGGTGATGCTGGCCATGGCCCGCTCATATCAAGCCGGGGGGATGGTGCAAGGGCGCTCATCGACGGCGCAGACGCTCCATGGCATCCTCCCCCCATGACCGACAGGCGCAAGATCCCCGCCGCCCCGCCCGCGCGCCCTTCGGCGCGGTGCCCCAACGCGACCGGTCAGGGCGTGACGAAAACCCTGCGCCAACCGCTGGGAACCCTGGCCCGTTCCGACTGGAGCCGCCGGATGCTGGCTCTGGAAGGCCGCGCGCCGCTGGACCTAGATCTGGACGACCTGCGCCGGGACGGCGCATAGACTGATTGAAACGGCCGGTTTGTCGCGGTCGAACTTGTCCTCGGCCCTAAATCTAGGCTCTCGCATCCAGCCAATCCGCGAGCGGCTGAAGATCATGGGACCAAAAGACCAGGACATCGCTGTCGAGCAGACGCGCCACATCCTTGTACGCGACCACCCCTTGCAGTAGGGCCGCCGTCTGGATGAAGCCGCCCCATTGGTCGTTCCAGGCCTTAGTCTTGTCCATCACGTCGCTGACGCGCTTCACCGAATTGGTGGCGTCGTTGGACACCTTGCACTCCATGGCCATGATCAGGCTGGGGTTCACGCCGTAGGCGATGTCCACCTCCTTCGTGGCCGTACGCGTTTTACAACGCGTCTTGCGCATGAAGTGCTGCGGCGGAAGGTCGGCGGTATTGTTGACCGTGGTCGAGGGCGAGCGAACCCAGCCCTTGGTCTCCAGCAGGGCGACCACCGCCTTCTCCTGCTCGTCGGACAGGCGATTGCGCCGGACCGTGTTGAAGATCTGACTGCTGATCATCGGCGTCAGCGTGTCCAGAAGCTTCTTGACCTGTCGCCGGTTCGGGTTGGCGTTGGTCGATAGCCAGGCCGTGAGGTTCTTGTCACGTCGCGCCGCAAAGGCGGCGGCGAAATCATCCGCCGCCTGTTTCGACAGCCGGGTCGAGCCTTTCTCCGCTCCCTTGGGGTAGGATTTCACGATCAGCTTCAGCTGATCCTGGCTGATGGGCGGCGCGAAAAGGTGACGCAAGACCAGGATATGCCTGCCGGTTTTCGTCAGGGACTCCTGAAGATCGCGAAGTCCCTTTGTCTCTATCAGCGTGCGCAGGATTTCCTTGCGAACAGCACGACAGACCTGTCGCCATTCAGCCGCCAGCGGGTCAGGCGCCATGCCCCCGACATAAATCTCGACCGCCTTCGCGGCGGCTTCGCGGTGATAGGTTTCGTCAGTCCCAGACTTCGCCGTCGTCATGCGCGAACGAGGACGCGGCGTTTTGCCGGCGCCTCTCGGCGCGACGGACCGTTCCGGCGCTCCTCGCGCCGAGTGTAATCAATGGCGGATTGAAGACGCTCCGGCAACGGCGTAGGCGCGGCCCATGTCATCTTCCGGTCCTCGCCCTCGCAAGAGGCCAGCAGCGTCGCCCCCACTGCCTCGGCCAAGCGCGGCGGAACAGCATTGCCGATCAGTCGATATTGATCGACACGCCGACCGGTGATGATCCAGTCGGTGGGGAAGCTTTGCAGCGCCGCGCACTCTTTCGGCGTCAACCGGCGTAGCCCGTGCCGTGGATCGCGGACCCAGTCCTGCTGCGGATTGGCCGTGACCGTACGAGCGGGTAGGGCGGGATCAGCGACGAAAGCGCCCTGTTTGTAGCCCCAATGACCACCAGGCCGTGTCGCTTCTGATTTGCCGGGGCTCTTGACGCCTGACCCCGGTTTGATGCCGTCCAAATCCCGCGCGAGCTTGCCCGTGGGCCGAATGATTTCTTCCTCAGACAGCGGGGTCAAGGCGCCGATACACTCTCCAAGGCTGACCCAGGGCCGTCTGCCGTCCTCCTCGAGTTTGTCGTGCGTCGGATCAGGCAGTCGTGGCAGATCGCCCGTCCGGTAGCCGACCAGCACCACACGGACCCGGCGCTGGGCGACGCCGTAGTCGGCCGCGTTGAACAGCTCGACATGGGTTTGCCAGCCACGCGCGAACAGCTGCTCGCGCAGCCAGGCCAAAGCAGACCCAGGAACGCCGTCCGGGCCGCGCGCCGTGATCAGGCCGCGCACATTCTCGAAGAGCAGATAGCGACAGTCCAACTCCGACGCGATGCGCAGATAGTCCTTGATCAACTGGCCCCGAGGATCGTCGAAGCCCAACTGGTGTCCTGCGCTGCTCCACGACTGGCAGGGCGGCCCGCCTGCAAGCAGACCTATATCCCCGCGCCGCTGTCCCGACTTGGCCAGGACATCCTCGCCTCGAAGCACACGAACGTCTCCGACTTCGATGTGCGCGTCACCCATGAACCCTCGCCCGCCGGCCAGGCGGCGACCACGGTTCGCCTCAAGGCTCTCAATCGCGCGGGGATCGATGTCGGTGGCGTAGACACAATCCCAGCCTGCGGCTTCCAGACCCAAATCGAGTCCGCCCAGACCGCTGAAAAGCGACACGACTTTCTGCATCTGTCTCGCCTCCGCTGGGCATGCTCTCTGTCGCGTTTCGGAACGCGTCCGTTGCGCGAGGATCATGTTGTACAAGCCGTTAACAGTCGGTGTTTCGGCCGATCCGTCAATCTGATCCCGGAAAATCACCTCGGCCTAGCCAAGGGTTTTGGGAACAGATCGCAGCATTTATGTTCTTATCTTGTTCTGGTCAAGTTCGGCCCGGCGAGGGCGTTAACGCCCCTCGCACCTACACCCACGCCTCCGCCGCCGCCGTCATGCGCACCCGGCGATTAAGCCTCCGCTCATAGGCGTCGGCTGCGGCCTATCCCAGACGGTGGCCTCAGAGAGCGACCGAAGACGGCCGTCTGGACCGCCGGGTCCTGCAGCGTGCCATAGGCGAACAGCAGGACCTCAGCGGTCATTGACGCCGCGGCGTCGGCGGTTAGGCCGCCTGTCTCTTCCGGCTCGGCGAAACCATCAGCTTCTTGGTTTCGGCGATGGCCTTGGCCGGGTTCAGGCCCTTGGGGCAGACCTGGGCGCAGTTCATGATGGTGTGGCAGCGGTACAGTTTGAACGGGTCTTCCAGGTCGTCCAGACGTTTCTGCGTGGCGTCGTCGCGGCTGTCGGAGATCCAGCGATAGGATTGCAGCAGGGCCGCCGGGCCGAGGTATTCCTCCTGGTTCCACCAGTAGCTCGGGCAGGAGGTCGAGCAGCAGGCGCACAGGATGCACTCGTACAGGCCGTCCAGCTTCTCGCGCTCGGCCGGGGTCTGGAGCCGTTCCTTCTCGGGGTCGGGCTCGTCCGACTGGAGATAGGGCTGGATCGAGTCGTACTGGGCGTAGAACAGGCTCAGGTCCGTCACCAGGTCCTTGACCACCGGCTGGTGCGGCAGGGGGGCGATGGTGATGTTGTGCGACTCGCACTCGTCCCAGCCCTTGGTGCAGGCCAGGGTGTTGCGCCCGTCGATGTTCATCGAGCAGGACCCGCAGATGCCCTCGCGGCAGGACCGCCGGAACGACAGGGTCGGGTCGATGGTGTTCTTGATGTGGATCAGGGCGTCCAGCAGCATCGGGCCGTGGTCGCCGGTCGGCACCTCATAGACGTCCCAGCGCGGGTCCGCATCGACCTCGGGGTCGTAGCGATAGACCTTGTAGGTGCGGACGTCCTTGGAGCCGGGCGCGGCCTTGTGGACCTTGCCCTTGGTGGGCTTGGAGCCGCGGGGGAGGGAGAGTTGAACCATCTGCGTTCGACCTCAGTAAACCCGAGCCTTGGGCTCGATGTACGCGATGTCGTCGGACATCGTGTAATTGTGCACGGGGCGGTAGTCGATCTGGACCTGCTCGCCCGGACGCTTCCACGCCAGGGTGTGTTTCATCCAGTTGGCGTCGTCCCGGTCGGGATAGTCCTCGCGGGCGTGGGCGCCGCGCGATTCCGTGCGGTTCAGCCCGCTCTCGATGGTGACGACGGCCTGGGCGATCAGGTTGTCGTACTCCAGCGTCTCCATCAGGTCGGTGTTCCAGATCAGGCCGCGATCCGTGGTCTTGATGTCGGCGCCGGCGGCGTCGATGGCCCGCAGCTTGTCGGTGCCCTGTTGCAGGGTCTCGCCGGTGCGGAACACCGCCGCGTCGGCCTGCATGGCGCGTTGCATGGACAGGCGCAGCTCGGCGGTCGGGGTCGAGCCGTCGGCGAAGCGGAAGCGGTCCAGGCGGGCCAGGTGGGCGTCGGTCTGGGTCTTGGAGGCGGACGGCACGGCCGAGGCCTTGTCCACCACCTCGCCGCAGCGCAGGCCGACGGCGCGGCCGAACACGACCAGGTCGGTCAGGGAGTTGGAGCCCAGGCGGTTGGCGCCGTGCACCGAGACGCAGGCCGCTTCGCCCACGGCCATCAGGCCGGGCACCACGCTGTCGGGATTGCCGTCGCGCAGCGTCAGGACTTCGCCGTGATAGTTGGTCGGGATGCCGCCCATATTGTAGTGGACGGTCGGCAGGACCGGGATCGGCGCCTTGGTCACGTCGACGCCTGCGAAGATCTTGGCGCTTTCGGAAATGCCCGGCAGGCGCTGGTGCAGGATCTTGGGATCCAGGTGGTCCAGGTGCAGGAAGATGTGGTCCTTGTTCGGGCCCACGCCGCGGCCTTCACGGATTTCGATGGTCATGGAGCGGCTGACCATGTCGCGCGGGGCCAGGTCCTTCACGGTCGGCGCATAGCGCTCCATGAAGCGCTCGCCCTCCGAGTTGGTCAGATAACCGCCCTCGCCGCGTGCGCCCTCGGTGATCAGGCAGCCGGCGCCATAGATGCCGGTCGGGTGGAACTGGACGAACTCCATGTCCTGCAGCGGCAGGCCGGCGCGCAGCACCATGGCGTTGCCGTCGCCGGTGCAGGTGTGGGCGCTGGTGGCGCTGAAATAGGCGCGACCGTAGCCGCCGGTGGCCAGAACCACCATCTTGGCGCGGAACTGGTGAAGCTGGCCGTTGTCGAGCTGAAGCGCCGTCACCCCGGTGCAGGCCTGAGTTCCATCAGACTGGGCCTGCATGATCAGGTCGAGCGCGAAATATTCGACGAAGAACTTCACTTCCCGGCGCACCGACTGGCCGTACAGGGTGTGCAGGATGGCGTGGCCGGTGCGGTCGGCGGCGGCGCAGGTGCGCTGCACCGGGCCTTCGCCGAAGTTGCGGGTCATGCCGCCGAAGGCGCGCTGATAGATCTTGCCTTCGTCGGTGCGCGAGAAGGGCACGCCCCAGTGTTCCAGCTCGTACACGGCCTTGGGCGCGTTACGGACCAGATATTCAATCGAGTCCTGGTCGCCCAGCCAGTCCGACCCCTTGACGGTGTCGTACATGTGCCATTGCCAGCTGTCCTCGCCCATATTGCCCAGCGAGGCGGAGATGCCGCCCTGGGCCGCGACCGTGTGGCTGCGGGTCGGGAAGACCTTGGTGACGCAGGCGACCTTCAGCCCCTGCTGGGCGGCGCCGAGCGCGGCGCGAAGGCCGGAGCCCCCGGCGCCGACGACGACGACGTCGTATTCGTGATCGATCAGTTCGTAAGCGGCCATCAGCTAATCAGGCTCCGAAACCAGCGGGCAGGGGCGCCGAACCCAGCGCCATCCGCACGATGAAGAAGACGCTGGCGGCCGCCAGCACGAGGAAGACCAGGTTCAGCAGCGCCACGAGCGCCTTGCGCGTTCCCGGCTGGGGCACATAGTCCTCAAGGATCACCTTCCAGGCCACGCTGACGTAGCCGAAGAAGACCACGGCCGTCAGCGCCAGCAGGCCGGCGTTCAGCCGGTTGGCGAACCAGTCCTGCACGGCGTCATAGCCGGCGCCCGTCAGGGTGAAGGCGGTCGAGGCGACCCACAGGCCCAGCGGCAGCACGACGACCAGCAACACCCGCTCGGCCAGCCATTCGCCGGCGCCGTGGCGCTCGGAAATCTTGACGTTGTTCTTGAACCTGGCCCCGTTCCCTTTGACTTGACCGCTCACAGCGAAACCCTCCCGACGGCGAACAGGACGACCCAGAACAGGATCGCCAGCGGAACCGGCGCCCAGACCGCGATGCGCGACAAGATCGTGGACGACTTGATGGTCAGGCCATTGCCGGTGTCGTTGATCGTGTGACGCGTCCCGTTCAGGGTGAAGGAGAACAGCACGACCGTCAGGCCGAAGCCGACGAACAGGCCCAGCGGGGACCCGGCCAGGGCCAGGGCGGCCGCATAGGCGTCCGGTCCGAAGGCCAGGGCCCCCAGCCAGGCGACGACGATCAGCGCGCCGACCGTGGCGGCGATGATGGTGGCCCGGAACAGGATGGAGGCCGCCATGGTGACGTGCCAGCGCCAGATGCCGATGTGGGGCGAAAGCGGTGTGACGTGACCGTTGGGCTGGGTGACGAAACGACCGGTCCGGTCGCTAGAGGCGCCACCCGAGGTCGGGCTGGGCTGGGTCATGCGAATGGTTCTCAAAAGCGAATGAATTCAATCGCCGTGTGCGGTTGCGAAGGCTTTTGTGTCTCTAGAACGACGGTGTCAACGGACCGTGACCAACATCGCGAATTCTTGCCGCCTGTGGCCTGTTCCGTGTCGTGGTCGTCGGATTTGCGCATGATCGATCCACGCTCTGTCTCGGATAGAGGATTTACGCAGGCGGCCGGGAATTGGATTTTTCCGATCTGGCGGCGCTTCAAGCCCGTCTCCGATCTCGCCATGTCCAATCCGCCACCCTATATGTGACGAATGACCGAGATCACGCCCCGCCCCGTCCTTCGCCTGCATCCCGCCCATCGCGACGACATCGGCGACCTGACTACGCGCCGCCCGGTGCCCGGTCCGGGCCTGGACCAGGTCGATCCCTTCCTGTTCCTGAACCACCACGGGCCCCAGACCTATGCGCCGGGCAACGCCGGCCTGCCGTTCGGCCCGCACCCGCACCGGGGGTTCGAGACCGTCACCTTCATCCTGGACGGCGAACTGGCCCATAACGACTCCGGCGGGGGCGAGAGCATCATCAAGGCGGGCGGCGTCCAGTGGATGAACGCCGGCTCGGGCCTGATCCACGCCGAACTGTCGCCGGCCGACTTCAAGCGGAACGGCGGGCCGATGGAGATCCTGCAGCTGTGGGTGAACCTGCCGTCGCGGCTGAAGATGACCAAGCCCGACTATGTGGGACTTCAGGCCGCCGACATCCCCACCTTCACCACCGAGGGCGGCGTGGTGGTCGAGCCGGTGTCCGGCGAATGGCTGGGGGTCAAGGCGCCGATCCAGTCGCTGATCGACATCCATCTGGCCGTCGTCCGCCTGCCTGCCGGCGCCCGGTTCCAGGTCCCGGTCGCCGCCGGCCGCAATGTCTTCTTCTATGCGGTCAAGGGCCAGGTCTCCGTCGCCGGAACCCCCGTGCCCGAATGGAACCTGGCCGCCCTGGGCGAGGGCGACGCGGTCGAGATCACGGCCCAGACCGACGCCGTCGTCCTGCTGGGCCACGCCGAACCGATCAACGAGCCGGTCTTCAGCCACGGCCCCTTCGTCATGACCACCCGCGAGGAAATCATCCAGGCCATCCAGGACTACCAGTCCGGCAAGTTCGGCCCGCCGCCGAAGGTGTGAGGCGCATGAGAGGGGCGGTTCATCGAACCGCCCCTCGCCGATCAGTAAGGCCAGTCGGGTGGCAGATACGGCCCCATCTCCGAGCAGACGAACATAGGCGTCTCGTCGTAATAGGCGGTAGGGATGTTGGGCCTTATGACGTAGATGTTGTTGCCGCTTTTGCGGCATGTGTCCCAAGCTGTACCAAGCTGCTGAGTCTTGGCCGCATCGGCGTAGTAGACATAAGAATAGGCCACGTGACTAGGATCCCAGGAACTCTGGACCAGGGCCTCGGCAGGGCCGAAAGCCACCGTCGTCGTGGCGACCGTCGCGATCGCGATGGCGAGGTTTTGAACGCGTTTCATTTCAGTCCTCTCAAGAGGCGCGAAATTGCGCGCTTCGAACGTGTGCATCAATCAATCACAAGTTCAACTCACATGTTTTGACCTCTCGCAGGTGTCAGCACCCGACCTTAGAGCAGCTATCCAGGACGTTGCCGATCATCACCAGCCAAAAGGCGACGACCACCAAGGGCGCCAGTAGGAGAGTGCGCAGACCTTTGCGGCCATTATTCCGAACATCAAAAACCACGAGTGCGATCCAAGCGCCAGCTATCGCAATTTGAAGGTAAAGCCAGGGCGGCTGCGCTATTGGGAAAATGTAAAACAGCATTGCCATCACCCTGATTGGACTCGTGACAATCGACGGCTAGCGCCCTGTGCGCAATGTCCGCAACGGGTCGGTTTGCGAAACCGGCCTTAGCCCTGAAATCCGACCTTGGCGTTGACGCAGGTGGACCCGTCGGCCTCCCGGAATCCTCAGAAACCGATCGTCACCGACGGCGCGCTACGCCGCGCCTCGCCATGGTGCACAGCTTCGATGTTGTTGCCGTCGGGATCGAGCACGAAAGCGGCGTAGTAGCCCGGATGATAGGCCCGCTCGCCCGGCGCGCCGTTGTCGCGTGCGCCATGGGCCAGCGCCGCCCGATAGAAGGCGTCGACCGTCGCGCGGTCCTTGGCCTGAAAGGCCAGGTGATGCCGACCCGTCAGGACGCCCCGGCTCTCCGCGCTTTCCGGCGAGGACACGACGAGTTCATCGGCCCAGAAATAGCCGTCGGCCGTATCGATGACGGGAATCTGCAGCACGTTGAGAACAGCCGTGTAGAATTCCCGACTGAGCGCGAGATCACGGACGACCAGCTGGATGTGGTCTATGAGCCGACCGCGATGCAGTTGTGTCGTTCCCATGGTCTGTCCTGTTTCCTTGGCGTCGCGACCTCGAATTCCATCCGGGTTTCGAGCCGACCTGTGTCACGCCCCAGAATGGGGCGTCTCGCCAGGATCGCCTTGATCTTTCGCAAAGCCATCCCCCGGTTCGACCGCGACGGGCGCTGTCAGGTCGAAGTTCGTCGTGGGGGTCGGGTCGGGCGTCATCCGCCCGAGATGCGAAAGGAGGGGGCGGGACCAGATGATGCGTTCCCCGACAAAACCCTATATGACGCCGGTTCCTTGCGACGACCGAGCCGAAGACACGCCCAAATGCCCAGCCTGAACGAGATCCGCGCCACCTATCTGAACTTCTTCGCGGCCGACGGCCACGAGAAGGTGCACTCGGCGCCGCTGGTGCCGCAGAACGATCCGTCGCTGCTGTTCGTCAATGCGGGCATGGTGCCGTTCAAGGACTATTTCACCGGCGCGTCCAAGCCGCCCTATCCGCGCGCCACCTCGTCGCAGAAATGCGTCCGCGCCGGGGGCAAGCACAATGACCTGGACAATGTCGGCTACACCGCCCGCCACCTGACCTTCTTCGAAATGCTGGGGAATTTCTCCTTCGGCGACTACTTCAAGGAACACGCCATCGACCGGGCGTGGAAGCTGGTCACGCAAGAGTTCGGCCTCGACGCCAAACGCCTGCTGGTCACCGTCTATATCGACGACGACGAGGCCGCGGCGATCTGGAAGAAGGTCACCGGCTTCGGCGACGACAAGATCATCCGCATCGCCGGCTCTGACAATTTCTGGGCCATGGGCGACAGCGGCCCCTGCGGTCCCTGCACCGAGATCTTCTGGGACCACGGCGACAAGATCCCCGGCGGCCCTCCCGGTTCGCCGGACGAGGACGGCGATCGCTACGTCGAGATCTGGAACAACGTCTTCATGCAGTTCGAGAAGGAGAACGACCAGATCGTTCGCACCCTTCCCAAGCCCAGCGTGGACACCGGCATGGGGCTGGAGCGGATGACCACCGTGCTCCAGGGCGTGCATTCGGTGTTCGAGACCGACCTGTTCAAGACCCTGATCGCCGCTTCGGAAGACGCCACCTCGACCAAGTCGGACGGCGAGCGCGCCGCCAGCCACCGGGTCATCGCCGACCACCTGCGCTCCTCCTCCTTCCTCATCGCCGACGGCGTCACCCCGTCGAACGAGGGCCGGGGCTATGTGCTGCGCCGGATCATGCGCCGCGCCATGCGCCACGCCCACCTGCTGGGCGCCGCTGATCCGCTGATGCACCGTCTGGTCCCGACCCTGGTGGCCCAGATGGGCGACGCCTATCCCGAACTGGCCCGCGCCCAGCCCTTCATCGAGGACACGCTGAAGCAGGAAGAGGTCCGCTTCCGCACCACCCTGGGCCGGGGCATGGCCCTGTTCGACACGGCGGTTCAGGGCTTCAAGCCGGGCGACATGCTGGACGGCCAGACCGCCTTCACCCTATCCGACACCTACGGCTTCCCGCTGGACCTGACCCAGGACGAGGCCCGGCGTCGCGGCTTCTCGGTCAATGTCGACGGTTTCGAATCCGCCATGGCCGAACAGCGCCAGCGTTCGCGCGAACACTGGAAGGGCTCGGGCCAGACCGCCAACACCAATGAATGGCTGGCGATCCGCGACCGCATGGGTCCGACCGTCTTCACCGGCTATGACGCCATCGAGGGTTCGGGCGAGGTCCTGGCCATGATGAACGGCGGCGCTCCGGTCGAGACGGCCGAGGCCGGCGACATCGTCGAGATCCTGTTCGACGCCACCCCCTTCTACGCCGAAAGCGGCGGCCAGAGCGGCGACCAGGGCACGCTGGAATGGCCCGGCGGGGAAGCCGAGGTGCTCGACGTCAAGAAACACGCCGGCGACCTGCATGTCCTGTCGGCCCAGATCACGGCCGGGACGCTTGAGATCGGCGCCCGCGTCGCCCAGCTGGTGGACGCCGACAAGCGCACCACCACCCGCGCCAACCACTCGGCCGCCCACCTGCTGCACACGGCCCTGAAGAATGTGCTCGGCCCGGCGGTCGCCCAGAAGGGCCAGTTGGTCGATTCCGAGCGCGCCCGCTTCGACTTCAGCCACGGCGCCCCCGTGACCGAGGACGAACTGGCGGCCATCGAGGCCGAGGTCAACGCCGTCATCCGCCAGAACGTCCCAGCGGAGACCAGGCTGATGGCCCCGCAAGAGGCCATCGAGGCCGGCGCCATCGCCCTGTTCGGCGAGAAATACGGCGACGAGGTCCGGGTCCTGACGCTGGGCCGGTCTTTGGTCAGCGACAACGCCCCCTATTCGGTCGAACTGTGCGGCGGCACCCATGTGGCCCGCACCGGCGACATCGGCCTGTTCAAGATCGTTCAGGAGACCGGCGTCGCCGCCGGCGTCCGCCGCATCGAGGCCCTGACCGGCGAGGCGGCCCGCCTCTATCTGGAAGCCCAGGCCAAGGTGACGCGCGGCCTGGCCCGCGACTTCAAGATCCAGACCCAGGACGTCCCCGGCCGGGTCGAGGCCCTGCAGGGTTCGGTCAAGACGCTGGAGAAACAGGTCGCCGAGTTGAAGAAGCAACTGGCTCTGGGCGGCGGGTCCGGCGCGGCGTCTGCGCCCGAAGAGATCGGCGGGATCAAGCTGATGGCCCGCGTCCTGGACGGCGTGGACGGCAAGGGCCTGCGCGGCGTGGCCGAGGACTTCCGCAAACAGGTCGGGACCGGCGTCGTCGCCCTGATCGGCGTGACCGAGGGCAAGGCCGCCGTCACCGTCGCCGTGACCTCGGACTTGGTCGGTAAGGTCAACGCCGCCGACCTGGCCCGCGCCGCCGTCATTGCCATGGGCGGCCAGGGCGCCGGCGGCAAACCCGACTTCGCCCAGGGCGGCGCCCCGGATGGATCCAAGGCCGAAGACGGTCTGGCGGCGGTGCGGGCGGCCCTGGCGGGCTGACCTCGACTTTCGTCATCCTCCGGCAAGCCGCGTCTTCGCGGCGCAGACCGGGGGACCCAGCGGCGCCGAAGGCGATGTCTCCGCCGCACGATATCGAGACACGCAATCCGCGACAGGTTCGCGCTATCGCGCGCCGCTGGGTCCCCCGATCTCGCTACGCTCGTCGGAGGATGACGAAAGGAAAAAGGTGGCGGCGTCAGACAGTCTTCAAAGTTCAGCCTGCCTCAACCCATCGGATCCGGCGTCAGGTCCACGCCGGCCAGTTTCCAATCGAAGATCCCGCGGCGCTCCAGGATCAGCACCAGGGCGTCGTCGGGCCGATCATCGCGCGTCAGGGTGACTGCGAAACGGTCGAACCCGCGATAGGCCCAGGACTGGTGGATTTCGGACTTGGGCGCGGCCGGGGTGTCCGTTGCGGGCACGGGCCGCTCCGGCCGAGGCTTTTCGCCCGACCGGACCATGGCGGCGACGGCCTGGGGTGTGACGAAATTATCGACGGCCCCGTCCACCAGCGACGGCGCCAGCAGCATGCCCAGGGCGGCCAGACCCGTGTCGTCCCCCGCCCGATGGCGGATTTCCAGGGCGGCCCGGGCGTTCAACTCGCTCTTCAGGCTGGCGCGGAAGGCGGGAAAATCGACGCGGCGTTCCAGTCCCGCCGCATCCCCGGTGCGCGCCGCCCGGATCAGGCCCTGGGCGGCCACGAAGGGCGAGACGAAACAGGCGATCAGCAGGCCTGCGGCCACGGCGGCCAAAAGCCCGACGACGATCTTCTTCAGCATAGGAACTCCATCCTCAGTCAACGCGGACTCCGGCCGGCCGGTTGCCTCAGCGCGGGGCGGCGGCCGTCTTGCCGGGAACGGGAACGGGAGTGACGGGCGCGGCCACGGCCGGCGCCGCGCCGTCCGGCAGGCCGATCTGGACCAGGATCCACTCAAACGGCCCCCGGCGCTCGAAGGTGAAGATGGTGCGCGATCCGCCCTGGTCCGCCACCGCCATCCGCGCCCGGTTCACGCCCCAGAAGATCGGCTTGGGCCAGGGTTGGGGCGCATCGTCCGCAATGGCGGTCGCGGTCATGCTGGACCGTTGGCTGGCGTACCGGCCCTCGCCGCGCGTCAGGGCCGCCAGGGCGGCCGGGGTCAGATAGGCGTCCACGTCCGGCCCGTTCAGCACCGGGTTCCGCTCCATCTGGCGCCGCACGGCCCCGATGGGGTCTTCCAGGAAGGAGGGCGCGGGCGCCAGGGCCAGGGCCTTTCCGGTCAGCTGCGGCCGCAGCGACTGGCGCACGGCCGTGAAATCGATCAGGCGCGCCAGGCCCTGCACGTCTCCCGCCTCGGCCGCAGACCGTATGGCGAAGAAGCCAACGGCCGGCGCGGCGAAAAAGGCCACGGCCGCGGCCACGACCGCCAGGATCAGAAGATTGCCGAACAGTCGTTTCACGAAGCCTCCCCGACGCTGGAACCGATCATGCACGGCCTCCGCGACGACGCAATGAAAAGCCCCGCCGGATCGTTCCGGCGGGGCTTCATTCTTGTTTGTCCTACCGCGCTTCGCGCTGCTTGAGGACGTTGTCCTGTCGGCAACGGGTTGCTGCCGGATCTTGTGGCTCAGCCGACGTCGGGCAGGGCGGTCTTCAGGTTCTCGGCGACCTTGTCGAGGAAGCCCTCGGTGGTCAGCCAGCCCTGTTGGTCGCCGACCAGCAGCGCCAGGTCCTTGGTCATGTCGCCCGCCTCGACCGTCTGCACCACAACCTTTTCCAGGGTGTCGGCGAAGACGTCCAGGGCCGCATTGCCGTCCAGCTTGGCGCGGTGCTTGAAGCCGCGGGTCCAGGCGAAGATCGAGGCGATGGAGTTGGTCGAGGTGGCCTCGCCCTTCTGGTGCTGGCGATAGTGGCGGGTCACGGTGCCGTGGGCGGCCTCGGTCTCCAGCACCTTGCCGTCCGGCGTCATCAGCACCGAGGTCATCAGACCCAGCGAGCCGAAGCCCTGGGCGACCACGTCCGACTGGACGTCGCCGTCATAGTTCTTGCACGCCCAGACGAAGCCGCCCGACCACTTGATCGCGGCCGCGACCATGTCGTCGATCAGACGGTGTTCGTAGGTCAGGCCCTTGGCCTTGAAGTCCTCGGCGAATTCGGCGTCGAACACTTCCTGGAACAGATCCTTGAAGCGGCCATCATAGGCTTTCAGGATGGTGTTCTTGGTCGACAGATAGACCGGGTAGCCGCGTTGGAGGCCGTAGGACAGCGAGGCGCGGGCGAACTCGCGGATCGACTCGTCCTGATTGTACATGGCCATGGCCACGCCGGCGCCGGGGGCCTTGTAGACCTCGTGCTCGATCACTTCGCCGTCGTCACCGACGAACTTGATCGTCAGGGTGCCGGGTCCGGGCATCAGGAAGTCGGTGGCCTTGTACTGGTCGCCGAAGGCGTGGCGGCCGACGACGATGGGCTGGGTCCAGCCGGGCACCAGGCGCGGCACGTTCGAGCAGATGATCGGCTCGCGGAAGACCACGCCGCCCAGGATGTTGCGGATGGTGCCGTTCGGCGACTTCCACATCTTCTTCAGGCCGAACTCCTTCACCCGCGCCTCGTCCGGGGTGATGGTGGCGCACTTCACGCCGACGCCGTGCTTCTGGATGGCGTGGGCGGCGTCGATCGTCACCTGGTCGTCGGTGGCGTCGCGGTGCTCCATGCTCAGGTCGTAATAGTCCAGATCGAGATCCAGGAACGGGAAGACCAGCTTGTCCTTGATCATCTGCCAGATGATGCGGGTCATTTCGTCGCCGTCGATGTCGACGATGGGGTTTTCGACCTTGATCTTGGCCATGCGTGAGGTCCGCCTCTGAACTTTGGGGAATGATATCGTGGCGGGGATATAGCGGGGCTGGGCGTCCGCGCAAACCCCGCCGTCCGTTAACCCTGCTTGGAAAAAACCTGACGGCCAGGTTGAACCCGCGTCACGGGTTTCGGCTTGTTAGACCCCAAGGGCCTGACCGGTCGCAGCGGCGGACGACGGAATGACGGATGAAGAGCGCGAACTCGTCGAGCGGTGGATCATCACCTTCTGCGAGACGCCGCCGGTGATCGATGTGGAACTGATGCGAAGGCTGATCGCTGAACAGCAAGCGACGCCGCAAGGAGTTCACCCATGCCAGCCAAGACCTTCAGGACCGGCGACCGCGTAAGGTGGGATCACAGCCAGGGCGCATCCGTCGGCCAGGGGGGCAGGACGATCACCGCCGAAACCCACATCAAGGGGCACAAGGCGGCGGCGTCGTCCGATAATCCGGAGTATGTCGGCGAGAGCGCAAAGACCGACGCCCGCGCGGCGCACAAACCTTCGGAGCTGAACAAGGCATGAGGACCATCGATCTGTTGCGGGGCGTCGCCCTTTCGGCGCTGGCGGCGTCTGCGCTCGCCGTCGCGGCCTGCGGCGACAAGGACGCCGCTCAAAAGGCGGGTTCGCCCCAGGCCCCGGCCTCTTCGACACCGCCTGCCGCCGCCCCGGCGCCCGTGCTGCAGACCCGCAGCGAGACCCGCCAGTTCAAGGACTGGCGCGCCACATGCGGCAATGACGGGACCTGCTGGGCCTTCGGCTTCGCGCCCGAATTCGCCGCGGGCTGGGTCCGCATCGCCCTCCAGCCCGGCCCTGACGCCAGGCCCGAGGTCAGCTTCGGCTATTGGCCCGACGGGGACGCGCCCGCCTCGCGCCAGATCGGCCTGGCGATCGACGGCCGCACCTTTGCGGCGACCCTCAACGACGATGGCGACAGCCAGGCCCCGGTCGGCCTGATCCGCACCGACGCCCGTCCTGTCATCGACGCCATGGCCCAGGGCAAGTCCATGGTCGTTCGGGGCGCCTCCACCCAGGCGGTGTCGCTGAACGGGGCGGCCGCCGCCCTGCTCTGGATCGATGAGAAACAGGGCCGCCTCAACACGCCCACCGCCCTGATCCGTCGTGGCGACCGTCCTGCCTCCACCGTCCCCGTCGCTCCGCCCCTGCCGACGGTCACGCCCGCGCCGGCTGTGGATCAGGCGGGCTTCGGCGACGTGAACCAGCGCGTGCCCGCCGCCCTTCGCGCCCGCACCGAGGTCGGAACCTGCCTGAAGGAATCGGCCATGCCGGCGGTCAGCGACATGGTGATGTCCGCCCGGCTGGACGCCCGCACCGTGCTTTGGGCCGTGCCCTGCGGTTCCGGCGCCTATAACGTGACCCACAACTGGTATCTGACGGGGCCGGATGGTCGCGACCCGCGTCCGGCGATCCTTGCCGGAACGGCCGGACCCGGCGCCGACCCGGTCATGCCCGACAACTCCACCGTCAACGGGGCGTATGATCCCAAGACCCGCACCCTGTCGGCCTTCGCCAAGGGGCGCGGCATCGGCGACTGCGGCTCGGCTCAGACCTGGGCCTGGACTGGCGACCGCTTCGTCCTGACGCAGGAGAGCACGATGGGGGAATGCGCGGGCGTGCCGTCCGACTTGTGGCCCGTCGCCTGGCGCACGCGGTGAACGACCCGGAGGTCCTGATCATCGGCGCGGGCCCGGCCGGTCTGACGGCGGCGACCTATCTCGGGCGGTTTCGTCGGCGGACCATGGTGATGGACGCCGGCGCGCCGCGCGCCTGCTGGATCCCGCTCAGCCACAATATGCCGGGCTTTCCGGCCGGCATCACGGGCGCCGATATTCTGAAGCGGATGCGCGAACAGGCCGAGGAATACGGCGCCGTCATCAGGCCGGGTCGGGTCGAGAGTCTGGTCCATGACGGCGAAGGCTTCATAGCCCAGGTTGAGGGGAGATCCATCCGCGCCCGCGCCATCCTGCTGGCCACGGGCGTCGTCGATCATCACCCCGACTTGCCGGGCGTGGAGCGCGCGGTGCAGAAGGCGCTGGTCCGCATCTGCCCCATCTGCGACGGCTATGAGGCGACCGGCAAGGCGGTCGCCGTCATCGGCGACAGCGACAAGGGCGCGCGCGAGGCCGCCTTCATGCGCACCTATTCGGACCGGGTGACCCTGATCCACATCGGCCCGGCCGACGCCCTGACCCGTCGCGACGAACTGGACCGGCTGGGCGTCGAACTGGTTCTGGCCCCGCTTGAGGCCATCGATATCGAACAGGACCGGGTGACCGCCCTGAGCTATGGCGGCCAGAGCCGGACCTTCGATCTCGTCTATTCGGCCCTGGGCACGTCGCCCAACGCCGAACTGGCGCAGGGCCTCAAGGCCCGGCTGGCCTCCGACGGCCGGCTGGAGGTCGATCTGCACCAGGCGACCAGCGTGCCGGGTCTCTACGCCGCCGGCGACGTGGTGCGCGGCCTCAACCAGATCGCCGTCGCCACGGCCGAGGCCGCCGTCGCCGCCACCGACATCCACAACCGCCTGCGCCGGATCGACGGCCTGACGGTCGCCGACTAGGCCCCGACTAGACTAAGCCTGGGTCGCCACCCAGCCGTCCACGATCCGCTCCAGCACCGACAGGGGCACGCCGCCGGTGGCCAGGGCCGTGTCGTGGAAGCCCTTCAGGTCGAACCGGTCGCCCAGGCTGGTCCTGGCCTTCTCGCGCAGGCGGACCCATTCGTTGTGGCCGACCTTGTAGGCGCAGGCCTGGCCCGGCCAGCCGCAATAGCGTTCGACCTCGGACACGGCCGCGCCTTCCTGGTCGCCATAGGCCTCCATCATGTACTGGATGCCCTGTTCGCGGCTCCAGCCCTTGGAATGGATGCCGGTGTCCACCACCAGACGGGCGGCGCGGAACATCAGCGACTGGACATAGCCGATCTGGCCGACCGGATCATTCTCATAGGCGCCCAGTTCGTCGGCCAGCTGTTCGGCGTACAGGCCCCAGCCCTCGACATAGCTGGAGAAGCCCAGCAAATTCATTAGCTTGGGCGCGGCCGCGCTCTCCTGTTGAAGGCTGATCTGCAGGTGGTGGCCCGGCGTCGCCTCATGATAGGTCAGGGTCGGCAGGGTCCAGGACGGCCATTCCGCCGTGTCCTTCAGATTGATCCAGTAGATGCCCGGCCGGGTCCCATCCAGGCTGGGCGAGTTGTAATAGCCCATCGGGGCGCCGGCCTCGATCTCGGGCGGGACGCGCTTGATCTGGACCGAGGCCTTGGGCAGGCGGCCGAAGGCGCCGGGCAGGCGGGCCTGCATGTCGGCCATCTGCTCGTTCAGCTTTTCGATCAGCTCGGCCTTGCCCGCGTCGGTGTTGGGATAGACGTATTTCGGATCCTGACCCAGGGCGCGGATCCGTTCGGCCACCGATCCCTGCGTCAGGCCCTGGGCCTTCAGCAGGCCGTCGGCGCGGGCGGTCAGCTCGGCCATCTGCGCGCGGCCGGTGCGGTGAATCTCGTCGGCCGTCAGCCGCGTGGTGGTGATGAAGCGCAGGCTGTTGGCGTAATACTGCTGGCCCTGAGGCAGGCGACGCACCGAGGCCTCGTGGCCGGCGCGGGGCAGGGCGGCCTTCAGCAGGGCGTTCTGGGCCGACAGGGCCGGATAGACCCGCTGCGCCAGCAGGGTCTCGACCTGGGCGCCCCAGTCGCCGGTCAGTCCCTTGGCGCGCGCCCGATCCGCCACCGAGGCGACCAGGGGCGAGGCGGCGGCGTTCGTGGCCAATATGCCGTCCTGCTGGGCGATGGCCTTGGCCAGGATAAAGTCCGGCGAAATGACGCCCAGGGCGTACTCCTCACGCAAACGGTCCGTCTCGGCGCTCAGCACGTCGGCGAAGGCGTTGACGCGGGCCACATAGGCGTCGGCGTCGGCGGCGGTCTCGATCGTGTGCTGGTTGGCCAGGAAGTCCGGCGTCGACTGATAGGCGCCGCCCTGCTGGCTGACCCGATAGGGATTGGGCCAGCCGCCCTGGCCATAGGGGATGGCGAAGGTGGCGATCACCCCGTCCAGATTGTCGGCGATAGTGTCGTAATAGATGCCGTCCTGGGCGTCCATGGACGTGCGGTCCATGGCGCTCAACGCGGCGCGCTGGGCCTTGGTGAAGGCGCGGAACTTCTCCTCGTTCTCCAGGGTCGGCGCGGTCAGCTGGGACTTGGCGGCGGCGCGCGGGCCCTTGTCCAGGCCGAAGGCGGTGACGGCCTCGGGGCTCAGGTCCAGCGTCTGTTCGAAGGCCTGGTCCATGAAGCCGGCCAGGGCGGCCTTGGCTGCGGCGGCGTCGCCGGCCGGGGGGGTTCCGGCAAAGACCTGCCCCCCTGCTGCGGCCAGGCCCGCCCCGGCTGCGGCGGACAGAAGAAGGCGGCGACGGTCGATCATGGAAGGCCCCTGCGAAGATGTCGGCCGCAATGGAGCGCTGCTCGCTTCGCCCCGCAAGTGAAATTGCGGACAGGTAGGCCGCTTCCTTCTCCCATAGGGAGAAGGTGGCCCGAAGGGCCGGATGAGGGTTCCGCCGGTGGGCCAGTTCGCACCACCGTAGCCCTCACCCTTTCGCGCCAGAACGACGGCTTCGCCGCCGTGCGCTCAAGCCCTCTCCCGCCGGGAGAGGGAGGCTGTCACCCCGCCGCCTTCACCGCCGCCGCGACCTCGCCCACCACCTGTTTGACCAGGGCGGCGTCGTCGCCTTCCGCCATGACGCGGATCAGCTTTTCCGTGCCCGAGGGGCGGACCAGCAGACGCCCCTGGCCGTTCAGGGTCGCCTCGGCCTCGGCGATGGCGGTCTTGACCGTGTCGCTCTCCAGCGGCTTGCCGGCGGTGTAACGGACATTCTCCAGCCGCTGCGGCACCGGGTCGAACTGGCGGGCCAGTTCGCTCATCGGCTTGCCGGAGTCCACCAGAACGGCCAGCACCTGCAGCGCCGCCATCAGGCCGTCGCCGGTGGTGGCGTGGTCGTGCAGGATGATATGGCCCGACTGTTCGCCGCCGATGTTGAAGCCGCCTTCGCGCATCCGCTCCATCACATAGCGGTCGCCGACCTTGGTCCGCTCCAGCGTCAGGCCCTCGGCCTTCAGCCGGCGCTCCAGCCCCAGGTTGGACATGACGGTGGCCACCACGCCGCCGCCGGTCAGCAGGCCGCGTCTGGCCCAGTCCAGCCCGACGAGGGCCATGATCTGGTCCCCGTCCACCACCTGACCCTTTTCGTCGCAGATGATCAGCCGGTCGGCGTCCCCGTCCAGGGCGATGCCGATGTCGGCGCGATAGCGTTTGACCGCCTCGACCAGGGTCGCCGGATGGGTCGAGCCGCATTCGGCGTTGATATTGGTCCCGTTCGGGGTCACCCCGACCGGGAAGACCTCAGCGCCCAGTTCGAACAGGGTGGTGGGCGCGACCTTGTAGCCGGCGCCGTTGGCGCAATCGACGGCGATCCTCAGGCCTTGCAGGCTCAGCCGCTTGGGGAACGCCTGTTTGGCGATCTCGATATAGCGGGCCTGGGCGTCGTCGATCCGCTTGACCCGGCCCAGCCTGTTCGACGGCGCCAGGCCCTGGTCCAGGCCGTCGTCCATCAGGGCCTCGATCTTCAGCTCGATCTCGTCCGACAGCTTGTAACCATCCGGCCCGAACAGCTTGATCCCGTTGTCGGCATAGTCGTTGTGCGAGGCCGAGATCATCACGCCAAGGTCCGCGCGCATCGACCGGGTCAGCATGGCCACCCCCGGCGTCGGCACCGGGCCGAAGGTCCGCACGTCCATGCCCACCGAGGCGAAGCCGGCGACCAGGGCCGGCTCGATCGTATAGCCGGACAGGCGGGTGTCCTTGCCGATCACCACCAGATGACGGCGGTCATCCCCGGTGCGGAACAGTTTGCCCGCCGCCAGGCCGACGCGCAGCGCGACCTCGGCCGTCATCGGATAGGTGTTGGCGCGCCCGCGAATGCCATCGGTGCCGAAATATTTCCTGTCGCCCACGGGCTGGTCCTTCGTCTGGCGGCTTCCGAACAGGAAACCTTCCGAAACCCCTTTTTAGGTGCGGTCCGTCCTAAGATTGCATAGACGGCCGGTGGGGGCTGGTGCGTGGCTTAGCCCCGGATCGCCGTCTGTGCAAAGCGGCGCCCTTCTGTTTCCCTCTTCCTCGGAGTCCCTGCGCATGTGCGGCATCATCGGCGTCACCGGCAATGGACCTGTCGTTCCCCGGCTGATCGACAGTCTGAAACGGCTGGAATACCGCGGTTATGACTCGGCCGGGGTCGCCGCCATGGTGGACGGCGCGGTCGAACGCCGCCGCGCCCAGGGCAAGATCCGCAATCTGGAAGCCGTCCTGGCCGAACAGCCTCTGACAGCCTCGGTCGGCATCGGCCACACCCGCTGGGCCACTCACGGCGCCCCGACAACGGCCAACGCCCACCCGCACAAGGCCGGGCGCGTCACCCTGGTCCACAACGGCATCATCGAGAATTTCGCCGAGCTGAAGGCCGAGCTGGCCGCCGAGGGCCATGTCTTTGAAAGCCAGACCGACACCGAGGTCATCGCCCATCTGCTGGACGCCGAGCTGAACACGGGCCGGGCGCCGCTGGAGGCCTTCAAGGTCACGCTGGACCGGCTGACCGGCGCCTATGCCCTGGCCGTGCTGATCGACGGCCAGGACGATCTGATCCTGGGCGCCCGTCGTGGCAGCCCCCTGGTCGTCGGTTGGGGCGAGGACGAGATGTATCTGGGCTCGGACGCCCTGGCCGTCGGCCCCTTCACCCAGAAGATCAGTTATCTGGAAGAGGGCGACTATGTCGCCGTGACCCGCAGCGGCGCCCAGATGTTCGACGTGACCGGCTCTCCGGTCGAACGGGCGGTGGTCCAGGTCTCGGCCTCTTCGGCGATGGTCGAGAAGGGCGAATATCGCCACTTCATGGAAAAGGAGATCCATGAACAGCCCGACAGCGTCCAGCACACCCTGTCGGAATATCTGGACCTGGTGACGGGTAAGGCCAAGCCTCAGGCCGTGGACTTCGCCGCCCTCGACCGGATCCAGATCGTGGCCTGCGGCACGGCCTTCTACGCCGGCCAGATCGCCCGCTACGCCTTCGAGAAGCTGGCGGGCCTGCCGTGCGACGTCGAGATCGCGTCCGAGTTCCGCTATCGCTCGCCGGCGGTGTCGCCAAGGACCCTGGCGGTCGCCGTCAGCCAGTCGGGCGAGACGGCCGACACCCTGGCCAGCCTGACCTGGTGCAAGGCCCAGGGGCTGAAGACGGCGGCGGTGGTCAATGTCCATTCCTCGTCCATGGCGCGTGAGGCCGAGGTGCTGTGGCCGACCCACGCCGGGCCCGAGATCGGCGTCGCCTCGACCAAGGCCTTCACCGCCCAGGTCGCGGCCCTGCTGGCCCTGGCCGTGGCGGCCGGGGTGGCGCGCGGCCGGATCGACGCCGCGACCGAGGGTGAACTGGTCAAGGCCCTGTTCGAAAGCCCGCGCCTGATCGCCGACGCCCTGCGCATGGGCGACAGCATCCGCGCCGTGGTCCAGGACCTGGCCAAGGCCGACGACGTCCTGTTCCTGGGCCGGGGGGCCATGTTCCCCCTCGCCATGGAAGGGGCGCTGAAGCTGAAGGAGATCAGCTATATCCACGCCGAAGGTTACGCCGCCGGCGAGCTGAAGCACGGCCCCATCGCCCTGATCGACGAAGAGACCCCGACCATCGCCCTGGCTCCCTTGGACGATGTGTTCGAGAAGACCGCCTCAAACCTGCAGGAGGTCGCCGCCCGCGGCGGCCCGGTGATCATGATCGCACCGGAAAGGGCTCCGGATCCGCATGGCGCCGGCATCCGCCGCATCCATGCCCCGGACTGCCACCCCCTGATCGCGCCCCTGGTCTACGCCGTGCCGGTCCAGCTGTTGGCCTATTACACCGCCGTCCAGAAAGGCACCGACGTCGATCAGCCCCGCAACCTGGCCAAATCCGTCACGGTGGAGTGAGGGGCCTGTTCGCCGACCGAGCCCGCCGCCGCCCTTTGCAGGGCGGCCATGTCGGACAGCAGTATGGCCGCCCGTCGCACCCGGATCGCCCCGGTCGCCCGAAGCTCGCCTGCCGCGGTGGAAATTCCGGCCCGGCGTACGGCCAGAAGATCGGCGAGGTCGCTCTGGCGCAATGTGACCTCGGTCGCGCCGCCGAGAGCGTGGATGTCGAGCAGGAGGCCGGCCAGGCGTTCCGTCACCCGGCCATGCGCGTGACGCGTCACCTCGGCCCGGGCTGTCTCCATCCGACGGCGCATATCCGCCAGGGCGGTCTCGATCAGGGTGTCGCGATCGATCGCCTCGATGAGGCTGTCGGCTGAAATCACGACCTGGCGACCGCGCGTCAGCCACAGAGCGCTCTCGTCCGGTCCCGTTCCCAGCGCCGCGTCGAAGTTCAGCAGGTCGCCGGGACCGACGAGGCCGAGGCAGACCGGATCCTTCGCTCCCTGCCGCGCCGCCACGCCTTCCAGAACCAGGGTCACAAGCGATCGACCCGCCTGCAGTGACTGGCTGCGGGCGCCGGGAAAGACGGGGTCTTCGCCCGGTTCCATCCCTTGGATCGCCAGTTGGGAGAGGAGTGCGCGCGCGAGATTCGGTCGGAGCATGGGCCGATCAATCGCGAAGCGGAGCCGCGCGCGATAACATGGGTTAAGCCGTCACACCGGCTCGTTCTGAAGGCGCAGATAGGTGGCGTCGAATTCCGCGATCTCGGCCAGGCGGCGCCAGTCCAGGATCTCCACCTGTCGGCCGCTCCAGTTGACCACCCCCTCGCCGCGCAGCTCGGTGATGAGACGGCTGACGTGAACGGTTGACAGGCCCAGGGCGTCGCCCAGGGTCGCCTGGGTGAGGGGCAGGTCGAAACGCATTCCGTCGGCCTTTCCGCTGGTCTTTCCCGTTGTTTGGCCGACCGCCTGAAGACGCAGATAGAGTTCGCACACCAGATGGGCCAGATGGCCCAGGCCGCTGCGACGCCCCATGGCCACCAACCACTGGCGATGGATGGCGGCGTCGATGATGGTGTCCAGCCATAGAAGCCGCGTCAGGTGCGGATGGCGCTCGGTCAGGCGGATCAGCTTGGCGTGGGGGGCGGAGGCGACGACACAGTCGGTCAGGGCCACGACCCCATGATCCATCTGTTTCATCAGCAGACTATGCAGGTCGATGAAATCGCCCGGCACATTGAGCTCCGTGATCTGGCGCGCGCCGTCCGCCAAGCTGCTGTAGCGGGCCGAGAAGCCGGAGATCAGAAGCGTGCTGTGCAGGGGATGGGAATGTTCCTTGACGATGTCCGCGCCGCTGCGAATCTCGCGCGGCGGATCGAGCACATCCTTCAGGGCCTCGACCTCATCCGGCGCGACCTGATCGCGCAGCGAGAGTTTCTCGACCAGGGTGGTGATCCTGGAGAGGGGCGAGACGGTGGTCATTCACCGGTCTCCTGCAAGGTCCAACCTTCCGGCGCCGCGTCCGAGGCCCGGGCGGTGACGCTGACTACCGTGCGGCCGTCGGCATCGGTCACGATCACGCTAAACGACGCCGTTTCCCAAAAAGCCGCGCCGCGATAGCGCAGAATCTCCCCAAGGACGGTGACCGCCTCTTCGCGGGCGGCTTCAACATCGGGCAGATCCTCGCCCTGGTCATCGCGAATACAGTCGCCGTTTTCGGTGTGGAAATAGAAATGCGGCAATCGGGCCTCCAGCAGCAGGTCTGCAGGAAGCGGTCGTCAAGCCGATTGGTTCAGATCACGCTGCGTGATCAAGGACAAAGGCCAGATCCTGGCTGCGCCACATGACGAGATAGCCGTCATCGTAGAGCGGGGTGGGAAAGTCGTAAGGCGAGATCTGGAGATTTAGAGGTCTGGACGATCCCGCCACATTTTCCGGAAGTTCGATGTTTGGAACCGGATCGCTATTGGAGGTGACCATTACATAGTCCGCGCCGGAGCGGACCATGTTCGCGACCGCGCTCCACACATCTCGCTCCAGCAGATGGTTCACCAGGTCCTTGGAGAAAATGAGGTCGGCGCGGGCCGGAATTTCGCGCGTGATGTCGAGGACGCGGAAGGCATAGCCGGGAAAGGCCCGTCGATTGGCGGCGATCAGGGCGTCGACGATATCGTACCCGATATAGTCGATCTTTGGATTTTGCTTGAGGAACGTCGGCATCCAGTTGAGATCGCCACAAGGCAGGTCGGCGACGGATTGAATGTCATAGACGCTGACGACCTGCGCCAGGGCGATAAGCGCTTGCCGAACGGAGCCTGAATCCCGTGTTGACCCGGGACCTGACGCGGACTCCGACGACTTCCAGGTCTTGCCGCGATAGACGTGGGTAAAGCGAGCTTTCAGGTCGCGATGCCTCTTTGGCCGCTTGCCTATGCCTAGCAGCTTTCGAGTACGGCTGCGTAGGCGCTTCAGAAATAGAGCCATGCTTGTGCTCGCCACGGTTGAAATCGGCCGGCTGGCGTCAGATTTCCTGATTGAAGGCGCCGACCTCGGGATAGGCGGCGAGGCGGGGCTTGATCTCCTTGCGGAACAGGTCGCGCATGTCGTCCTCGGATCGCATGCTCTCGACCACCACGACCAGTTCGGGCTTGTTCGAAGAGGCGCGGACCAGGACCCAGGAACCATCCTCCAGGTGCACCCGGACGCCGTTGACGGTGATGGCCTCCAGGATCTTGCGACCCAGGATTTCGCCGCCGGAGGCCGCAAGGTCGGAATATTCCTTCACGATCCGCTCCAGCACGCCATACTTCAGCTCGTCGTCGCAATGGGGCGACATGGTCAGGCTGGTCCAGGCGTCGGGCAGGGCGGCTTTCAGTTCACTGAGCTTCTTGCCCGGATTGCGGTCCAGCATGGCCAGGACCGCGCCGGCGGCCACCAGGCCGTCGTCGTACCCATGGCCCAGATCGCCGGCCATGAAGAAGTGGCCCGACTTCTCGAACCCGGCCAGGGCGCCCAGTTCGGCGGTCTTGCGCTTGATGTAGGAATGGCCCGTCTTCCAGTAGACCACTTCGGCGCCATTGGCCTTGAGAATCCCGTCGGTCTTGTAGAGGCCGGTCGATTTCACATCGACCACGAAGGTGCTGTCCGGATAGACCTTGGACAGGTCGCGGGCCAGCATCAGGCCGATCTTGTCGGCGAAGATCTCCTCGCCCGTATCGTCCACCACGCCGCAGCGATCGCCGTCGCCGTCGAAGCCCAGGGCCAGGTCGGCGCCCGTCTCGCGCACTCGCTGGGCCATCTGCACCAGCATGGCGTGGTCTTCGGGGTTCGGATTGTATTTGGGGAAGGTGTAGTCGAGGTCGGTGTCCATCTCGATCACCTCGACCCCCATGCGCCGCAGGGCGTCGGGAGCGAAGGCGCCGGCGGTGCCGTTGCCGCAGGCGCAGACGACCTTCAGCGGGCGCTTGATCTGCACCTTGGAGGCGACGTCGGCCACATAGGTCTCGCGGAAGTCCTCGACCCGAACCAGCTTGCCGCCCGGCCGGGCCACGCCCTCGCCGTTCAGCACGATCTGTTTCAGCCGGCCCATCTCCTCGGGCCCGAAGGTCAGGGGCTTGTTCGCTCCCATCTTGACCCCGGTCCAGCCGTTCTCGTTGTGGCTGGCGGTGACCATGGCCACGCAGGGCGCGTCCAGTTCGAACTGGCCGAAATAGGCCATGGGCGAGAGGGCCAGGCCGACGTCCAGCACCTCCATCCCGCCTTCCAGCAGGCCCAGGATCAGGGCCTGTTTGACGCTGAGGCTGTAGCCGCGGAAATCATGGCCGGTGACGATCCTGGGCGCGACGCCGATCTCGTGCACATAGGTGGCCAGACCCAGGCCCAGAGCCTGGATGCCGAGGAGATTGATCTCTTTTTCCAGAATCCAGCGGGCGTCGTACTCCCGAAACCCGGTCGGTTTTACGAAGGCCAGATTCTCATAGTCCGCCGTATTCGGCGTCAAATCCTGCCGGGGCTTGAGCATTCTGCGTGTTCAGGCTGCGGCGCGCTTGCGAATGCGGGCGATGCGGCGCAGGCGGCGCCAGAAACGGCCGCGTTCCGGTTCGGGATAGGGCTGCAGATTCTCGACGAACTGATCCGCCGAGGCGCGCCAGCTGAACTTCTCCGCATAGGCGCGGACGACCTTGCGGTCGAGTTCGAGGCATTTCAGGCAGGCGGTCTTCAGGTCCTCGTCGATCGCGCCGGCGTTCGAGCCGGGGATGATGTCGATGGGGCCATGGGCCGGATAGGCGGCGACCGGGGTTCCGGCGGCCATGGCCTCCAGGATCACCAGGCCGAAGGTGTCGGTCCAGCTTGGGAAGACGAAGACGTCGGCGTCGCGGAAACAGCGAGCCAGTTCGTCGCCGAACCGTGCGCCCAGGAATTTGGCCTCGGGATATTTTTCCTGGAGCTCCGCGCGGGCCGGGCCGTCCCCGACGATGATCTTGGTGCCCGGCAGGTCCAGCTCGAGGAAGGCCTCGATGTTCTTTTCCACCGCAACCCGGCCGACGTTCAGGAAGAAGGGCCGGGGCCAGTCTTTTCCCCCCATCTGGTCGTAGATGCGCTCCAGATCGGGGTGGAACATCTCGGTATCCACGCCACGTGACCAGGGGGAGACGTTCTTGAACCCATGCTCGACCAGTTCGTCGCGCAGGGTCGGGGTCGCCACCATCAGCCGGCCCGACGGCTTGTGGAACCACTTCATATAGGCATAGCCGACCTGGACCGGGATCGGGAACCGGGCCGAGACATATTCGGGGAATTTGGTGTGGTAGCTGGTCGTGAACGGCAGTTTCCATTCCACGCAGATGCGGCGCGTGGCGATGCCGATCGGACCCTCGGTGGCGATATGCACGGCCTCGGGTTCGAACGCCCGCAGCATCTCGCGGATTTCTTCCTCCGCGCCCAGAGCCAGCCGGATTTCCGGATAGGTCGGGCAGGGGATGGTCTTGAACAGGCTGGGTTCGATGACCTCGACCTCGTGACCCATGCCGCGGCATTCCGCGACGGTGCGGGTCAGGGTGCGGACGACGCCGTTGACCTGAGGTTCCCAGGCGTCGGTGGCCAGAACGATGCGCATGGAGGCGGGCGGACCCTGAGCCGTTGAGTAAGGGCGGAACTTCTAGACGGTTCGGATGACGAAGGCGAGACGGTCGTGGGTGTTTGAGTAGGGGAAACCCCTATGAGAGGCGAAGGGCCGGGATCCGGTCAGGCTCCAGCGCGCCGACCGTCTCTCTCGTCTGAACATGGGCGGCCATGATGTGATGAAGGGAGCTGGCCGGAGCGGGCTCGTCGATGAACTTGCCCCCCTCCAGCATCTTGTCATGCCAAAGGCCCTGCGGCGTCAGATAGCGCCATAGCGCCCTCTGGGCTCTGGCCGCCTGTTCGAGGCAAAGAGCGCGCCGGCCGTCGTCGCTGAGCGAGGCCAGGATGAGGGAGGCCTTCAACCATTCCGTCTGGGGCCAGAGGCGCGCGCGCGGGGTTCGCACCCCGCCGTCGATGTTCATGGCGTCGATGGCGATGCCGCGTTTGAGGTCGACGCCCTTGAGACCCGCTTCATAGAGTCGCCAGGCGTCGGCGAGGACGTCCGGGTCTGCGCGTTTTCGGCCGTATCGCGCCATCAGCCAGGCCCATTCGAACTGGTGTCCAGGCTCCACCAGCCGCCCATCGTCGCCCGAAGCGGGTGTCCAGTCCTGCTGGAAGAATTCCCGCAAGCAACCGGTGCCCGGGTCGATGAAGCGGGTGCGCGCCAGGGTGACGATGCGGTCGGCGAGCGCGCCCCAGGCCTGGTCTCCGCCGGTTTCTTCCCAGGCCAGCGCCGCTTCCAGAAGACGCATGTGGGCGTTGGACTGATAGGGATGGCCGCCGTGTTCCGTCAGTCCCCCCTGGCTGTCTGCGCGTTCCAGCAGAAGGTCGCGCACCGCTGCGGCTTCGACCTCGAGCTGCGGAGCGTGGGTCGCATCGGCGACACAGGCCAGGGCGAAGATCAGGAAGGCCTGGTCATAGACCGACGCGGTTTCGTCGAGGGGCGAACCGTCCGTCGCCAGCAGGGTTCGCATCTGGCCGTCAGGTCGAAGATAGACGGCCCGCAGACGATCCAGGCCTGTGGCGACCACCGCCTTCCAGGGACCTCGCCAGCCTTGGCGCCCCGCCTCGGCATAGACCTGCAGCTGGCGCGCCTGGACCCGGGCCCGCCGCGATGTGGCGACGTGGCGTCCGTCCAGGGCGACCACCTCTTCGAAACCGCCCGTCGAATCCTGACCCAGGCTGGACCAGACGGGAAGAGCAGCCTGCCGGAGCCAGGTCGTCAGCCGTGCAGCGCCAGCGTCGAGGGTTTCCGGAGCATTGGCGCGGGGGAAGTCGAGATGCTGGGGCGATAGCTTGCGCAACCGCTCCACCACCCTTTTCACGTCCTGGCTCTTGCGGAGGTCGGTCACCAACACTGCGTCGCGTTCAACGATGATGCCGATGTCCTTGAGGCCGATGGCCGCCACCATCACTCCGTCGCAGGCTCGAACCAGGCAGCCTTCCGAGTCTTCCAGGATGTGCAAGCCGACGCTGCCTTCGCCCGAAGCATGGACCGAATCCCAGGCGCCGAGATCCGACCATTCGAAACGGACCGGCAGAACCGAGGCGCGGTTTGTCTTCTCCATGACGGCATAGTCGATGGAAATCTTGGGAGCCGAGACGAAACTCGACCCAAGCAGGACAAAGGGCCCGTCGATCTCGGCCTGATCCAATGCGGTACGGACCGCTTCTCCAACGGCGGGGGCCCTATCCAGGATCTCGCGAACGAGCACATCGGCACGGACGATGAAATTGCCGCTGTTCCAGAGATAGCCTTCGGAAATGTACCGTTGGGCGGTCGCTTGATCCGGCTTCTCGACGAAGGCGGAGACCTCCGACAAGGCTGGGCCAGAGGGGGCGACATAGCCATAGGCCGACGAGGGCTCTGTCGGAACTACGCCCAGGGTGACGATACGCCCGTCCACTGCCGCGGAAACAGCCTCTTTCACCGACCGGCGAAACGCTTCGTCGTCAGGAATGTGGTGGTCCGACGCCACGAACAGATTGACGGCGTCGGACGTGCGGCGACTGGTCCAGAGCGCGGCGGCGGCCATGGCCGCGGCGGAGTCCCGTCCTTCCGGTTCAAGCAGGACGACGGCGGTCACCCCGATTTCGTCAAGCTGGTTCAGGATGACCGCCCGTTGGGCGCTGCCGCCGACCACGATGAGTTCGCCCCCTCCGTGCGTGAGGGCGTTCACGCGTGCAACAGACTGTTGGAACAACGAGCGATTTCCAGCCAACGGGATGAATTGTTTGGGAAGCGAAGGCCGGGACGCCGGCCAGAGACGGCTTCCTGAACCACCGCACATGATAACCGGATAGAGGGTGGCCATTATCGACGCCGTGAACGATCAAGGGTTCTGCCTATTAGGCGCGACGCGCGGCCTCGTCACCTCATTTGCCCGACCGGAAGTTGCGGTCTGACTCGTGAAGCAAGCACCTCAATTCTACAACGGCAGCACCGTCGTCGACTTCACCTCCTCCAGCACCGCATAGGTCCGGGTCTCGCGCACCCCCGGCATCCGCACCAGGACGTCGCCGAGGAAGGCGCGATAGGCGTCCATGTCGCCGACCCGGGCCTTGATCAGATAGTCGAAGCCGCCAGCGACCATATGGCATTCCAGCACCTCGGGCTGGCTGCGGACGGCGGCGGCGAAGGCTTCGAAGACGTCGCCGGTGGTGCGGTCCAGCAGCACTTCCACAAAAATCAGCAGGTCGCGGCCGACCTTGGCGGGGTCGATCATGGCGGCGTAGCCGGTGATGATCTTCTTTTCGCGCAGGCGCCGGACCCGTTCGAAACAGGCGGCGGGCGACAGGTTGCAGCGCCGCGCCAGCTCGGCATTGGAAAGCCGGCCGTCGGTCTGGAGCACACGCAGGATGCGGCGGTCGACGGGGTCTATATCGATCATCGGAAATCGGGCTCCTGCGCCGAACGATCTTCGGGACGGCCTCGTATCATACGAAGCACCTTCAATGAACTCCGGCCTATACGGCGGAAATCCACAGGAATTCCCGCCCATGACCTCGTCCGCCTTCACGCCCTCGAGCCTGGCCGCCTGGGACGGTCTGGACGCGCACAAGTTCCGCGACGAGCGCGAGGCCGTGGCCGCCAACCTGGCGAGAACGCCGCTGGACGCCGCCGGGCGCGTCGCCGTGGTCGCCGAAGCCACGGCCCTGGTCGAACACGCCCGTCGCAGCCAGAAGAAACAGGGGGTGGTCGAAAGTTTCCTGCAGCAGTTCTCGCTGGGCACCCGCGAGGGTCTGGCCCTGATGTGTCTGGCCGAGGCCCTGCTGCGCGTGCCGGACGAGGAGACGCGCGACCGGCTGATCGCCGAGAAGATCGGCTCGGCCGACTGGGCCAGTCATCTGGGCCAGTCCGACAGCCTGTTCGTCAACGCCTCGACCTGGGGTCTGATGCTGACCGGCAAGCTGGTGGACGTTGACGACGAGGCCCGCAGCGACCTGCCCGGCTTCCTGAAACGGATCGCCGGGCGACTGGGCGAGCCGGTCATCCGCCAGGCCGTGGCTACTGCGGTCAAGATCATGGGCGAGCAGTTCGTCGTCGGCCGCACGATCCAGGGCGCGCTGAAGCGGTCGAACAAGGAAGGCTGGCTGTGCAGCTTCGACATGCTGGGCGAGGGCGCCCGCACCGTCGCCGACGCCGACCGGTACGAGAAGATCTACGCCGACGCCATCGAGGCGGTCGGCAAGACGTCCAAGGGCCAGGGACCGGAACACGGTCACGGCGTTTCGGTGAAACTGTCGGCCCTGTCGCCCCGCTATGAGGCGACGCATGAGGACGACGTCTGGGCGACTCTGTATCCCCGCATCCTGCGCCTGGCCCAGATCGCGGCCAAATACGACATCAACTATACGATGGACGCCGAGGAGGCGGATCGTCTGGCCCTGTCGCTGAAACTGCTGGATCGGCTGGCGCATGAACCCAGCCTGGGCGGCTGGACCGGCCTGGGTCTGGCGGTTCAGGCCTATCAGAAGCGCGGGCTGGAGACGATCGAACGGGTCGCCGACCTGGCGCGTCGCTCGGGCCGCCGTCTGATGGTGCGTCTGGTCAAGGGCGCCTATTGGGACACCGAGATCAAGCGCGCCCAGGTGTTCGGCCGCACCGACTACCCCGTCTATACGACCAAGGCGGCGACCGACCTGAACTATCTCGTCTGCGCGCGCGCCATGATCGAGGCGGCGCCGGCGATCTACAGCCAGTTCGCCAGTCACAACGCCCACACCCTGGCGGCCGTGCGGCGCATGGCCCGCGACCGGGGCGTGGCGGTCGAACACCAGCGCCTGCACGGCATGGGCGAGGCGCTCTACGACGCGGCGCGCGTGGCCTGGGCGGATGAGACCGTGATCGTCCGCGCCTACGCCCCTGTCGGCGGGCACGAGGAGCTGCTGCCCTATCTGGTGCGGCGCCTGCTCGAAAACGGCGCCAACTCCTCCTTCGTCCACGCCCTGCTGGACGAGCGCGTGCCCGCTTCGGCCGTCGCGGCCGATCCCATCTCCCTGGTCGAGCAGGCGCCCGACCGTCACCCCAAGATTCCGGTTCCGAAAGACATGTACGGCGATCGTCAGAACTCCCTCGGCCGCGATTATTCCCAGACCGCCGACCGCGAGGCCCACGCCAGGGCGCTGGAGCTTGTCGATCGCGAGACGCTGACCTCCGGTCCGATCGTCGGCGGCAAGCTGCGCGCCGGGATCGAGGCCCAGGCCGTGACCAATCCGTTCGACCGGTCCCAGGTGCTGGGCCATGCCTCCGAGGCCGAGGCGGCCGACATCGACGCCGCCGTCGCGGCCGCCGCCGACGCCCAGGTTCAATGGGACCGTCAGGGCGGGGCCAAACGCGCCGTGACCTTGCGCGCCATGGCCGATGCGCTGGAGGCCGATCTGGACCGCCTGGTCGCCCTGCTCAGCCGCGAGGCGGGCAAGACCCTGAACGACGGCGTCGCCGAGGTGCGCGAGGCCGCCGACTTCTGCCGCTATTACGCCCTTCTGGCCGAGCGCGACTTCACCGCCCCCCAGACGCTGAAGGGCCCGACCGGCGAGACCAACCAGCTGTTCCTGCACGGGCGCGGCGTCTTCGCCTGTATCTCGCCGTGGAACTTCCCCCTGGCCATCTTCACCGGCCAGATCGCCGCCGCCCTGGCCGCCGGCGACGCCGTCCTGGCCAAGCCCGCCGAACAGACGCCGCTGATCGCCGCCGAGGCCGTGCGCCTGTATCACAAGGCCGGGCTGAACCCGGCCCTGCTGGCCCTGGTCCCCGGGCGCGGCGAGACCGTCGGCGCGGCCCTAGTCGCGCACCCGGGCATTGACGGCGTCGCCTTCACCGGCGGCACCGACACGGCCGCCGCGATCAACCGCGCCATCGCCGCCCGCCCCGGCGCCATCATCCCCTTCATCGCCGAGACCGGCGGCCTGAACGGCATGTTCATCGACACCACGGCGCTGAAGGAACAGGTCATCGACGACGTGATCCAGTCGGCCTTCGGCTCGGCCGGCCAGCGCTGCTCGGCCCTGCGCGTTCTCTATGTGCCCCAGGACTCGGCCGACGCCCTGATCGAGGGGCTGAAGGGCGCGCTGGCCGTCCAGACCGTCGGCGACCCCGCCGATCCCAAGACCGACATCGGCCCCGTCATCGATCCGGAATCCCGCCGCGCCCTGGAAGCCCACGTCGAACGCCTGTCCAAGGAAGCCAGGATCATCGCCCGCGCCGACCTGCCGCTGGGCGCGGAAAAGGGCGACCTGTTCGCCCCGACCCTCGCCGAGATCCCCACGCCCGACTTCCTGGAACGCGAGGTCTTCGGCCCCATCCTGCACATCTATCGCTACGCCCCCTCCGACCTGAAGTCGGTCGCCGGCAAGCTCGCCGCGCGCGGCTACGGCCTGACCCTGGGCGTCCACAGCCGTATCGAAGCCTTCGCCGCCGAGGTGATCGATCTGGTCCCCGCCGGCAACATCTACGTCAACCGCTCGATCACCGGCGCGGTGGTGGGCGTGCAACCTTTCGGCGGCGAAGGGCTGTCTGGCACCGGTCCCAAGGCGGGCGGACCCAACAGCCTGATCCGCTATGCGGCGGAAAAGGCGATCAGCGTGAACATCGCCGCCCAGGGCGGGGATCCGGCGCTGTTGAATCTTTAATGCCTACCGGCCTCCGCGATCAGTTCTCTTTGAAGATAGGCCGGTGGAATTGTTGCGTTTGAGCAAACGAGCGCCCTACATCTGCCAAGCTCCGCAAGCTCCGCAAGCTCCGCAAGCTCCGCAAGCTCCGCAAGCTCCGCAAGCTCCGCAAGCTCCGCAAGCTCCGCAAGCTCTGCGAGCTCTGCAAGCGCGCCTGCCGCATCAAATACGCATCCGTGCACCAAATGTGTATCGAGGCGTGGAGAGGTCCTGTTTTCGCGCATTGCGCGATCATATCTCTCGCCTCTATGTTCGGTGCCTAATAGCTAGGCGCCCTAAATGATGTCACCAGAAACAATCGAAGCGATGCTGCATGATCGGCGCTTCTCGGAAATTGTTGCGCTGACGCCCTCAGAAATTCAGGCAATACCAGCCACGACATTATGCTATTATCGGGGCGTGGCTTTAGTTCATCTCGGCCGAGCGCACGAGGCGCTTTCGGAGCTAACACACGCCGCCACTGACCCGCTGCTTTTCTTCTGGTCACACCATTGGTTAGGGCGAGCTCACGAGGCGATAGACGACCCGTCATCCGCTGCCGCCGCGTTTCTGCAAGCTTCGAGTTACTGGGAAGTAACAGGAAACCTCGCCGCTTTTCGCGGAGCCGCTATTGAAGCCCTAAAACGATCTTCAACAACGGATGTGCGTCGCGCAGAACTTTACGAACAGCTTGAGCAAGTCAGAACAGCCGTGAGTGGAGTCATCGGTGAAATGCATAGCCCTGATGTTTGGGTGCGGCAAGCTATCGACGGTATGACTGCGGTCTTCAAAGATTTGAGGGAACGTCAAAGAGATATCGACATTCAATTGTCATTTATTGGCGATATCTGGCCGCGCGCATTTCGCCTCGAAACGCAATTTCCTGTCGCTATCTTTAGTGATGACCATGTGCATCCGCGAGGAACCGCTCAGGATAATACGCGCTCTCCACGCTTCGTTCGAGCATGTGAACGTCAGTACGGCCATGAACTGAAGGCAATGGATCTTGGTTGTTCTGGTGGCGGACTCGTGCGTGATTTTCTTCTCAGAGGGCATCGAGCCATAGGATTGGAGGGCAGCGACTTCTCACTCAAAAATCAACGTGCGGAGTGGCGGTCTATTCCTAAACATTTAAATACATGCGACATACTCAAGCCGTTCAGCATATTTGACGATGGAACGCAAGTCGCTTCGTTCGATATTATAACAGCATGGGAAGTTCTCGAACATTTGCCGCGTGAATTGCTTCCCGAATTCTTTCGAAATGTTCGCCGGCACCTTGCGCCGAAAGGCGTCTTTGTCGCATCGGTCGCCTTGTTCGAAGACAAGGACGAACGTACGGGCGCTGTTTGGCATATAACTCTTGAATCTCAAAAGTGGTGGGAAGAACGCTTGGCCGAAGAGGGACTGGCCGTTGTGGACCATACCTTCGAAACAGCCGATTTCGTGCGTGGGTCGGGAAATGGTCCGGCCGATTGGAATGCTGTCACCCATCCGGAAATGGGTTTCCATATCGTGGCGGGCCGTCGCGACGCTTGATGACGCCCCCACAGGTCAACTAGTTGGCGCGCGCACCAGGAAACGTTCGATCGTCTGAGCGATCACGATGTTCGGTTTCACCCGCTCCACGTAGTCGAAATCGACTTCTGGGCTCCAGATGAAGTGGAATTCGGAGAACCATCGGGACATCCACCAACTGATCCGATTGGCTTCAAAGCCCAACTCAAAGAATGAGTTTGCAAACGCAACAACCTTCTTTTGAACCGGCGCGCCAGGGTTCGCGTAAACGATACGCGTTCCGATCTGCCTAGCGCCCTCGACGAGTTCTATACGCTTAGGATCAACGATGCCGCCTTCCATGTGACCCAAGTCAGGGTAGTAATCGGCAGAACAAAGATGAGCTGCAGGAAAACGGCTGCCGACATCGCCCATTGCTACGACTCTGCGAGTAAATGGCACAGGACCGACAGTCACGCCCAATGATGCCATAATAACCTTATGCGTTAGGTAGCAGCCCATCGGCGAGAAATGCGTATCTACGGTACTATAAGTAAGGGCGCGATCTTCGTGGTCGGTCAGATACTCGCGAACGGGAACGTAGAATTCACCGCCATCAATATTCTCCAACTTCCTCTCAATCGAAGAAAATTGAGCGGTTGGGCCACTTATATCGACAGGATAGAGATCCGATAGAACTGTGCTTTTTTCAGGTATAATGATTTGGCGGAATTCAATCCCTTTTTCCTTAAGAATTTTATTCCGTTGAGTTAGGCATGCAATCCACTCATTGGCAGTAGATTCGATCTGCGGATCAGCCGCGTCTGCAAGATACTGATCGATCAGATGATTTGTGCCGTCGAGCAGGAATATGTGCCCCCGACGTCCCACCACCGCAAGGTTTCCTGGAGACCGATGTCCAACTGGCATTAGGCAGGTAGACAGCTCATCCCCCTCTATAGTGGAAATGCGCTCTGAAAACGGGTTTGTTGCTGGACGCTTGGAAAATATTTCGCCCAGAAGACTAGAGTATCTTTCCCTATCGAAACTTAGGATGCTGTTAAGAACGTAATTTTGCTGCACTTGCTCTAAAAAGAGGTTGTTTAGTGTGAGCGTTTCGCGCTTCCCCTCCGGCAGGTGGGCCTTGACCACGACATTACCGGCAAGAAACGCAGGCGCGCTTGGTAGCGGATCTAGCTGAAGCCTGAAGGCCACCTTGCCAGGAAGATCTCCCCTGAACTGATCTGCCAAAGCCGTCCCGATAAGCTTTTTGTCTAGAAAAGCCTCGACAATCACCGGTTGTTGATCGCCGCCAGCGGCGGCCCAGCCGAGCAAATAGTCGCCTTCAAGCGAGTCGACAGAGCCAGAAATGTTTTCGGAGCCGCCAGGGGCTGACGTGGTGATCATCGGCAACCTCAATTTCAGCCGCAGCGACGCGAGGATTCGCAGTTATCCGCAATCCCCCTAGCAGACTCCACCGCAACCTCCAGCGCCTTTTTATCGAAATTCAGCATGCCCCATACCTACGAATGTCCGCTGCAGGGGCTGACGCTCTGTCGGCGCAAACCGCAGGTCCAAGGCCGGACCACGCCGTCGGGTGGAGTGATTGATCTTGTTCGGGATCACCGGTGCCGTGTCCCGTTCGATCAGCAGTCGACGCATGGCCTCGCTGTCGTAAGCCCTTATTTTCGAGCATATGCAGGCTGGGTCGCCTGTAGCCGATCAGGTCGTGGGCGGACGCGATGTCGGAGGCCTAACCAGGCGCGATCTGAACGACCCGAGGGTTGCCGGCGTCGTCTGCCAGCATTTGGACCTCGGTCATCCAACTGCCGCGCGACTGGCCAAGGCCTAGAGCGAGCCTCCCATTTTTTTGCACCTACGGCCGGGCGTCGCGCCTTGACCGAAGACCAATCGATCATGGCCGTCACCGGCGGGTCAGCCGCCTCTGCGAGCGGGGACAGGATCCGCTGCCACAGACCCGCTTGTTCCGGCGGTTCTAGAGGTTGAACACCGTCGTTAGGGTCAATACATCTCCAGAAGAGCCCGCCAGCGACACCCCTCACCAAGCCGATGCACGTGCCGGTGATGAGCTGCCGATCATCTGTCCGCCGCTTGCCGGTGTTGAGCTTGGGAATATGCGGCTAAATCACCAGCCACAGCGCCTCCGACCACCTGAAATGATCGGCCATGATTCAAGCCTCCTCTAACGCTTGAATCGCAAAACCCAAATCAACTCAGTTGGGTCCAAGCCCCAGGTAAGCGTTTCAGCGGACGCCGCCGACCTGCGTTTGTCATTTCAGGCTGCGTCATCACTAAGCCCCTGTTTCCCACAAAGGGTTGCCTTCTCGAAGGTGGAGGGTGCAATACGCCTGTGAGATGATCGGAGTCGACCCTTCACAATGCGAACGTTTGCGACCTCGCTGAGCAAGAATTTTCGCGTGACATATGCGTTAATGATGCGCGAAATTGTCACTCGATATGGCCGAGAAGGATTAGGGTTCCTTTGGCTGATCGGCGAACCCCTAATGTTTTGTCTGGGGGTTCTGACCCTATGGACGTTAATGAAGCCAGAGTATGAGCACGGCGTGCGGGTGGCTCCCTTTATCATGACGGGGTATATGTGCCTTCTCCTGCTTAGGCACACAGTATCTTACAGCGTGAACGCCGTGCAAGCGAACGTAGGATTGCTGTATCATCGGCAAGTTAGGATACTTCATATATATTTATCTCGATCAATTATGGAATTTGCGGGGGCAAGCGTAGCATTTATAGTAGTCTATACGCTCCTCTTCGTTATGGGGTCTGTTGAATTTCCTGACAGCATAGTGACGCTTTATTGTGGATGGCTTCTACTGGCCTGGTTTTCTACTGGGCTGGCGTTAGTTTTTGCTGGGTTGGCAATGGAGTTTGATGTTATGGAGCGGATCGTCCCCGTTTTCATGTATCTCATGATCCCTCTGTCCGGCGCTTTCATCATGGCCAGCTGGCTCCCCAGCGGCTATCGGGATCTGTACCTTTTGCTGCCGATTCCAAATGCTATCGAAATGGTTCGTGACGGTGTCTTCGGCGATAGCGTACCAACTTTCTATCACGCCTGGTATATGGCGGCCTGGAGTGCAGGCTTGTGCCTCCTAGGCTTGGCTCTTTTGGCACGCAGCCAAAACAAGCTTGAAATCGAATAGCTTTTGCGGAAATCGAATCCGACATGTCAGACTCGCATATCAAGCTCATCGCGCCGCTTAACAAGGCGGCGACGCCAAGAGGCACTGCGGCGACATTCCTTCGTCGGATCCCAATATCCTTCCTGATCGTCGTCGTAGCGCCTGTGCTTGCCGCGAGCTTCTACTTCCTGCTGATCGCGACGCCACGTTACGTTGCGGAGGCTAAGTTTGTCGTGCGTTCCGCCGCAGAACGACAACCGTCGTCCTTGGGCGTCGCTCTGCAGGGCGTCGGCATCCCTGGCGGTCAAACAGATGCATTCGCCGTGCACGCCTACATAAATTCCCGCGACGGCCTTCGTCAGGTGATGGGCGCTGTTCCAGTAGAAGAAATCTACGGGCCCGGCCGGGCGGATCCGCTGTCGCGTGTTCCTGCTGTTTTCGCTCGCCCCTCGTTCGAATCGCTTTTCAAAGGAACTCGGCGCTATATTTCTGTCGGATATGATTCGACCACAGGCATCAGTACTCTTCGGGTTCAGGCGTTTCGTCCCCGAGACGCGCAGATCGTATCTGAGGCCTTGCTGGCCGGCGGAGAGTCTCTTGTTAACCGCCTGAACCTCCGCGCTGAAGGAGATGCGGTGGCCGAAGGCGAACGCACCGTCGTTGAGGCGCAGGCTCGCGTCGCAAGAGCGCAAGCTGAGCTTGCAGATTTTCGCAATGCAGAGCGTTTTATCGATCCTGAATCGACCGCTACGGCAGGCGGTGAACTTGTCAGTCAGCTCCTCCTAACGATCGCAAATCTGAAAGCCGAGCGTAGTCAGATCGCCGCCGAGGCGCCGCTCAGCCCTCAACTCTCGATCATAGACGGTCGGATACGCGCCTATGAAGATCAGGTCCAACAAGCCCGTGGCGCTATAGCCGGTGGCGCAGATTCGCTCGTTCCCAAGATAAGCCAATATGAGCAGTTGGCTACCGAGCGAGAATTTTCTCAACGGGCGTTGCTGGCTGCAACACAAGCACTCGAAGCGGCTCGCCTCGATAGCCGCCGCCAGAAACTTTATCTCGAACGCATCGTAAATCCCTCCCGGCCCGATGAACCGCTAGAGCCAAAACGATGGCTGTCTATCTTGGCCGTGCTGGCCATAGCTTTGACGGTGTATGGCACTGGCTGGCTGATCGCAGCAGGACTTCGCGAGAGCCGTCAATCGTGACGGCTTCCGGCGTCTCCGAACCTGGCTTGCTCGTTCGAAATCTTAGCAAGTCATTCAAAGGCACTCACGGCCACGAGGTTTTCAGCGACCTGTCGTTCGAACTTGGCAAGGGAGGACGCTTGGCGGTGCTTGGACGAAATGGTCAGGGAAAGTCGACGCTGATTAAGATTCTCGGCGGGGTTCTGCCTCAAACGGAAGGCTCCATTCAATGGAACATGAAGCCGTCGTGGCCGATCGGCTTCGGGGGCGGCTTTCAGGGCAGTCTGACGGGCATCGACAACATACGCTTCATCACCCGCATCTACGGAATGCACTTCAACGACGTATTTGACCGCGTCGAGAATTTCGCTGAACTCGGTCGCGCCATGCAGCAGCCGATCAAGCACTATTCAAGCGGCATGCGCGCTCGCCTAGCGTTTGGTCTATCTTTGGCGATCGAGTTCGAATGCTATTTGATCGACGAACTGGTGTCCGTCGGCGATGCGCGTTTTCAACGCAAATGCCAGGAAGAGTTGTTCGAACGTCGCGCCGGCAGAGCGTTCATGATGGCCTCCCACGATATGAATATCATTGCTGCGCACTGCACCCGCGCCATTATTGTTGAAGGTGGCCGCGCCAAACTCTTCGACGACATCGAAGAAGGCATAGATGTCTACACTTGGCTTCGAGCGGCTTGATGGCACGCCGCATCAATATACTTCAGGTGCCGGGTCCCAATGATGAAGCCTGGCGCCACAGTATCGCGCAACACTGCTATGCCCATGGCTGGCGCTATTACGAGCATTGGGGCAGCGCGAAATTGGATGTCGATCCAGACTTCGATTGTGTCGTAATCGTCTGGAGTCGCCCCAACGAGATGAGCGAGGACGCTGAGTGGCTTGTTCAGACCTGCGGTCCCGAAGATGCGATCAGGGCCTTGATCGATCGTTTTGGCGCCACCGCCGACGAAGCCCCGATCCATGCTTCAAATCGCTATCTCTTCGCAACCGACTTGGCGTTGTCTGGCGCGACTGTAAGCACGCTTTACGACGCCAATATTCAGATTTCCGATCTCGGGTGGATCAGCAATCCGGAGCCTTCCTTTGTTCAGCCCGCTGACGCCGGCGGCTTGCTCAGCCTCTACAAATCCATTCCGCCGCCGCCCCATCCAATAAATTGGACCTCCAGCTGCTTGGATTACAGCGAGTCGAATGCCGTTAAAGACATCAACAATGGCGTCCTCGTAACTCTTGCGGGGCGCCGAAGGATACTGACGCAAGGGCCTCACATATCCTTGCCCCGAGGACTCTGGCGCATCGACTTTCAGATCCTACTGGACACGCATGGACCAACCGTTCTTCGATTTGAATGGGGGGACGCCGAAATTGAGCAAACTCTTAAAGCTTCCGGAACATATGAAATTTCTCTCACAGGGCGTTTAGACGAGCATGTCCTTGCGAATATGAAGACTATGCTGATAGTTCCCAAGTTGGACGGGGAATTAACATTTGGAGACTTGGTCTTGACCCCCGTTGATGGGTAGAAACCATGCCAGAAGCTCTAATTTGACGTCTGCCGAAGCCCGGGTGGCTCTCCCGCTTGTCGATGTCTCCCCGCCAAAATGCTGTCGTCTGACGATGCGCGGCATGCGGAGAGCCCAACATCGCCGCGCAGCCGTTTAGCCCATGCTCAGAGCACTTCGCCGAACTTTCGACGAGCCCGATCTGCGGTCATGACTTAATCAATACCGCAAGGTGACGACCAGCGACCCGGATTGGAGCTGGTCGTCTCGCGCCGATGAGGCGCACCCTCAAGTTTCGGCCCGCCCGGACACGTCACTTAACATTGCGGCTTCCGCTATGATCTCGGCGTATCCCTGGACCATCTCTGCGTAACCCGGGCGGCTGCGCAGAACGTAAGGGCTGGCCAAGCCAAATGCGGTTCGTACGGACTTGTTTGTCAGAAGAGTCGTCAAATGGCGAGCCAAGGTCGCGACGTCTGCAGGTTTGTAAAAGAGCGCATTGACGTTCTCATCAACCATTTCGGGAATCCCGAAAACGTCCGTAGTGACGATCGGTAGTCCGTGCGCCATGGCCTCCACTAGCACGCGAGGCGCGCTTTCGACTCGTGATGTGCAAACGTAGATGTCCGCAGCGGCGAAATAAACTGTCATGTCGTCGACCGCGCCCTCCACCGTTAACCGCTCGGCCGCAGCAGGCGAAAGTTGGGCGACGGCGCGTTCTAGCTCCGCAACATACTCGGGCTCTCCCGGAGCCCCGGCGATGAAAACTCGAACCGTGTCCGTTAAACTGTTCGGCAACTGCGCCACCGCCTGAACAAGGTCTACCTGGCCCTTACGCGCGCAAACTGTTCCTGCGACGACGACAACCAGTTCGCCTCCGCGTACGCCGAGCTTCTTCCTTGCAGCCGCCGCGCTCCATCGACCGATTTCTTGTTCCATCCGGTCTTCGCGAATTCCGTGGCGAATTACTTGGGCATTGTGTCTGGTCCGGACAGGATCCCAGCCTCGCCGTGTGGATTCAGCCACGTAGGTTACCCGATAGGCTTGACCGAATGCAGCATAGGCGAAGGCTCTCTGCCCTTCCGAAAGTGCATTATAGTAGGTGTCCCAAGGTTCGCTCTCATGTTGGCACCAGATGCTTGCGATACCGGCGAGAGATGCCGCGTTGATAGACTGGTACATGGTCAGCGTATTAGCAACTACAACTGACACGTTCGCCGCGATCAGCGCATCGGCGATGCTTCGAATGGCAGATTTATAGTCTTCAACTTCAGCTTTTGGAGAAGGCAAATCTAACTTGACGACCTCGACGCCAGCCTCGGCATAGGCCGCCTTGAGCGCGCCTTCTCCAGGAGAAAGAACGATAGGATCGACGAGGCGTGAGCGCTTCAGGCCAACGACCAGATCGAGGAGGGTGTTTGGCGCGCCCTCGCGATTCAAACTATGACAAACAAAGGCGACTCGAATGGGCTGCTGTCCAAGACGCCCACTTCGCCGGGAACACAAAGAAAAATCCTCATGCTCCAAAGTCAGATTTGGATTGTACCAGCGTTCGCGCCAATCACCATAGATCGTCCGTAAAGCAACCACCTCTCTGGGGTTATCGCGCTTTGGACGTGTCTTGCCTTCAAAGTGGAAAAGTTCCGCATCAGAACAGTAAATGTTCGTGTATCCACGATCAACCAAACGGAACCCGTAGTCCACGTCGTTGTACGCGACCGCGAAATTTTCTTCATCGTAACCGCCGATGGATAGGAAAAGTTCCTTGGGCGTAAGGACACAAGCTGCGGTTACGGCAGAGTATTCACGAGGGGTGCGCGCAAATCCCATGTATCCCCAGTCATGAGCAGCTGCGTTACGGAAAGCGTGACCAACGAGGCCATCATTATAGCCTTTGACGATGCCGGCGTGCTGGATCGTATGGTCTCCAAAATACAATTTTGCGCCGACAGAACCGACCCCGTTCATCCGGGCATAGCCAACCATCTGGCTTAGCCATTCTGGATTGATGACCTTTGTGTCGTTGTTTAGAAGAAGGACATACTCTCCTTTAGCAGCGGGAACAGCCTCGTTAAGAAGACGGGCAAAACTGAAGCCGGTAGAAAATTGAGGAATCCGAAGAACTTTGTGCCCGGCGTATGTATTCAGTTGTTTCAAATAAGATCGAGCATCAGGATCGTTGCTTCCGTTGTCCACGATGAGGACATCGAAATTTTGGTAGGTTGTCATCGAGAGAGATTCGACGCAGTCACGCAGCAGTCCGACCTGATTGTATGTTGGGATCACGATAGTGACAGAAGGACCATCATCGGGGAACCTGATACCGAACATGCCGACCTTGGCGCGTTTCGCCCAATCGGGCCAATAGGCTTCGGCTGCGATTCCTCGTCGATCCAAAGCCTCCTGAACGGCCTTTTGACCACGTTCGAAACTTTCGGGCTTGGCATCTCCTGAAGTGGCGGTAGACCCCTCCGCTGCTCTCCAGTGATAAAGGATGCGCGGAATATGGCCGACGGCTCGCGCCTTTTCGGTTATCCGCAAGAAGAAGTCGTAGTCTTGCGCGCCGTCGAAATCAGACCGAAAGCCTTCAACTTGATCCAACATGCTGCGACGGAACACGGATAGGTGGCTGAGATACATGTAGGAAAGCAGAAGAACAGGCGACCAGTCAGGTTTGAATTGTGGTGCAAAACGGCGGCCGTTATCGTCGATTTTGTCATCGTCGGAATAGACGACATCAGTATCAGGATTCTCGCTCAGATAAATGGCTACTTCGGCCAATGCATCTGGTGTCAAGAGGTCGTCATGATCGAGCAGAACGATGAAATCTCCGTCTGCCAAAGCTAGGCCAGCATTGGAAGCGGAACTGATGCCCCCGTTCTTAGGCTGCTTATGAATGCGGATGCGCTCGTCCTGCGCGGCCAAGTCTTGCAACAACGGCCACGTCCTTTCATCTGGACTAGCGTCATCGATCAAGCAGAGTTCCCAATTGTTGTAAATTTGTCCGACAACAGATGATACCATATCGCGAAGGTGCTGTGGCGGCGTCTTGTAAACAGGGGTTACGATAGAGAACTTTATGTCTTGCTTGGATACAGCAAGACGGCGTGCCAAATCGAGGCCAGCGACATCTGTAAGTCGATTATTGCTTTGCCAGATCTCGAAAATATCTTTCTTGACCAAGTATGGCGCAACGCTGTCATCGACTGTCGACAAAATGCCGGAAAACTGTTGCAGATTTTGCGCGCGTTTCGCTGAGACTCCCAAGCTTCGCAGCCGTTTTCTGATGACACGAAGGGGGCGGGCCGCCCTCCAGAGCGCCAAACGGCGTGATTCCCGGCGGTCCTCGCCGACTTTAGTGATCAGCTGTTCAGGCTTGATCACGTCAAACGGGTTCGCCAAGCCTAATAGTGCGTCAGAAAGTAATGGACGGTCGATCAAGTCTCCGCCGAGTTCGATCACTGCATGCGCAATAAAACCAGGCGTGCGCCCCTCGGCCGCGCCGTGTGCGACAAAGTGTATGTACGGATCGATCCCCGCGGCGGCTACATCCTGATAGATCTGAAGATAGAATGCTGGATCGAATAAGGGGTGCGGTTGATGTGACTGGCTACGACCACGTTCGGCATAATCTACGAGCCCCGCCAGTCCCTGGGACGCCGTTCTATTTCGGTTGCGATACCAAGCGTCGCCGAACCATTTGTTTGGTTTTCTGTTTTCTGTGTGCCCGTGGAGCACATAATGAATGAAAGCATTCACACCGGCTTCGGCTACGTCGCCGTTCCAGCCCAGATAGTAGGCATTGTCGAACAGCGGCGTCGGACTATAACCGAACAAACTGGGGTTTACGATATACTCCACCAAATCGAAACGACTATCCCGTTGGGGGAATGTGGCGTCGATCCAGGTCAGATCAATCAGCGGGTGAGTTGACAAGCCCTCGTGGCGACCGTGAGAAACATAATGGCCAAGAGCGGTTTCTCCGGGGTTCAGCGTAATTCCGTTGGTCGATATGTAGTGAACCGGGTCGAATAGCGGATGAGCTGCGGCGCTGGCGGCCGCACCATCCACAGCAAACAGTTGCGCCACGGTCCGATCCGCAGCGACAGCGCCAATCAAACGCGCGTGGCTCGTGTTTAATAAGGGATGCGGGTCCGCGCCGAAGCCTTCCGATTCAAGAAAATGCTGCCACGCATCCGTTTCCGGATCGACGCCCGCATGCAAACGATAATATCCCTCCAGGAAAAGCCCATCGACTTGAAGTCGTTCAAGCTCAGCGTGAGTCGGCAAACGCACTGTCCCGGCTTTACGGGCACGACTTGATTTCACCGTCTTCCCCTTGGCGGAGACCGGCGCAGTCGAACCCTCCAGCTGCTGGCGCACCTCGTCCGCGATCTGACTGGTGCGGCGAACGCACTCAACCGCCAGAACCTGAGACGGAAGAGCTTCGCGGCCAGCCAAAACAGGCTCCATCAGCTGGAACGCCGCCGTATTTTGCGGACGCGCTGTCTCCGCTCGTTTTAAAAGAGAGAGCAGGGCGTGGGGCATGGCCGACCGCCGCACGCCGTCGAGATCGTGAGTCATTAAAAATCCCACCAGGAAAGGCTTCTCAGAGCGCGAGCACTATCGTGCAAGCTAGACACTACAGGTCCGCATAGCCCGCTAGCATAAGCTTGGGTAGGTTAAAAAGCGTTGCCTTGCGGCGCTTCATGCATTGGAATCAACATACAATCCCGCTATTGCGCTATCGCCCCTGCATCGCCGCGCGCTCACTACGAGCAGGTGCATCTGATCGGGCGCGAAGCTTGGATCTGGATTGCCTCAATGACACATCATTTAATTAGCGGCGGCGCCGGGTTTATTGGGGCCAATCTGGCGACGTCCCTGCTCAAGGACGGTCACAGGGTTCTAGCCATTGATGACCTCTCGCGAGGCCGTATCGAAACGATCCACCACCTGACCAACAATCCCAACTTCAATTTTCGACAGGCGGATTGCGCCGATAGAGACGCGCTCGATGCGGCGATCGGCGAAGCCGAAGGCATCACCGACGTCTGGCACATGGCCGCAAACTCGGACATTCCCGCAGGTATCGCCGACCCGCGTATCGACCTTCATCAAACATTCATGACCACATTCGCGATTCTTGAGGTCATGAAGGCGCGTGAGATTCCCAACCTTCATTTCGCATCCAGTTCCGCGATCTACGGCGACTTCGGCGAAACCATGATTCACGAGGACATTGGCCCGCTTCTCCCTATCTCAAACTATGGCGCGATGAAACTGGCATCTGAAGCTCAGATCCGGGCGGCGGTGGAAGCTTTCTTATCGCGAGCAGATATCTTCCGCTTTCCCAACGTCATCGGCGTTCCGGCCACGCACGGCGTAATTCTCGATTTTGTGCACAAGCTTAGAAACACGCCTGAGGAACTTCAGGTTCTCGGCAACGGGACGCAGCAGAAAGCCTATCTGCATGTCGACGATCTCGTCCGAGCTATGCGGCATATCGCGGAAATCCCAGGGCGTTATCAGCTATTTAACATAGGACCGACCGATGACGGCGTGACCGTCCGCATGATCGCCGAAACGGTCAGAGATGTCGCTTCGCCTAGCGCATCCATCATCTTCGGGGAAGAAAGCCGCGGGTGGGTCGGCGACGTCCCTCGTTTTCGTTACTCCGTAGACCGGCTCATCAACACAGGGTGGGAGCCTTCGCTATCATCGCAAGAGGCCGTTCAGCGTGCGGTCGCTGAGATCGTGGCGCAGGAAATGGGACGCTGATGCAGGCGATTATTCTAGCTGGCGGCAAGGGGACGCGCCTTGCGGAAAGGCTGCATGGCCGACCGAAGCCGTTGATCGACGTCCTGGGCGTGCCGCTACTGGAACGTCAACTTGATGCTTTGGCCGGACAAGGGATAGACAACGTCGTTGTTCTGGTGAACCACGCGGCAGATCAGATCGAAGCTTTTTTCGCGGCTCGCCCCCCCGTTCCGCGGGCCAAGCTGATCGACGACGGCGCTCCCCGCGGCACTGCTGGTGCAGTGTTGGCGTGTCTTGAAGCGCTGGAAGACCGCTTTTTGGTGGTCTATGGCGACACCCTTTTCGACATCGATATCGCAGCGATGATGGCGGAACATGAAGCAAGCAATGCTGATATCAGCCTTCTTCTGCATCCAAATGACCATCCCGCCGATTCCGACTTGGTTGAGATTGACGGAGACGGTTGGGTCACGGCTTTTCACAGCTACCCGCATCCGCCGGAAGCGGACTTACGCAATCTTGTCAACGCGGCGTTCTATATCTGCGAAAGATCAGCGCTAGAGCCGTGGAGGGCATCCCCAACGCCTCTGGACTTCGCAAAGGATTTATTTCCGCGCATGCTCGCTCAAGGTGCCCGGATTCGGGGCTATTCGAGTTTTGAATATATAAAAGATCTGGGCACGCCCAAACGATTGGACAAGGTAGAGCGTCACCTTGCCTCCGGCGTTGTCGAACGCGCGCGACTTACTGCAATGCAGCGCGTCGTATTCCTAGATCGTGACGGCGTGATCAATGTCCAGCGAGACTACGTTCGGACGCCGGATGACTTCGAACTGATACCCGGAGCCGTAGAAGCGATCCGAATGCTAAATGATGCCGAATTCCGCGTCGTTGTGGTCACCAACCAGCCTGTCATCGCTCGCGGCGAAGCGGATTTTGACGCGGTACAGCGGATTCACGCGCGAATGGAAAGTCTTTTGGGCGCAGGCGGCGCCTATATCGACGCTCTTTATCTCTGCCCTCACCATCCTGACGCGGGTTTCAGCGGAGAGGTGGCCGCCCTAAAGGGGCCGTGTGAGTGCCGAAAGCCGGCTACGGGGTTGTTCGAACAAGCGGCGACCGCGATGAAAATCGATTTCGCTGCATCCTGGATGGTAGGCGACAGCACAAGCGACATTGAAGCCGGTCGCCGTATGAATTTGCAGACGGTTCTGGTCGAGACCGGTACAGGCGGTCTCGATAACAAGTGGGCAGTGCAGCCATCGCATCGCGCTGCCAACTTGCTTGACGCCGCTCGCCTGATCTGCGCATCGGCGATGAAACTCGATATCACGCAAGGCTCCAGCACATGATTATCAGTCGTACACCGCTGCGAATGAGTTTCGTAGGTGGAGGTAGCGATATTTCGTCCTTCTACAGAAGATATGGCGGAGCTGTTCTTAGCACCGCGATCGACAAGTATGTTTATGTCTCTATCAATCGAAAGTTTGATGGGGGGATCCGCCTCGCTTATTCCAAAACCGAGGAAGTTAATTCCCTTGATCAAGTAGAACATCGCTTGGTGAAGGCCACATTCGAGATGTTGGATCTTAAGGGTGGCGTCGAAATCACCACGACTGCGGACATTCCGTCACGAGGGACGGGGCTGGGTTCTTCCAGCTCCTTTACCGTCGGATTGATTCAGGCCGCCTCAGCTTACCAAGGGCGCTACATGTCGGCGCAGGAAATGTCCGAGCGCAGTTGCGAGGTCGAAATCGAACGCTGCGGAGAACCTATAGGAAAGCAGGATCAGTATGCTGCCGCTTATGGCGGTTTTAATCTGATCGAGTTCAACACGGACGATACCGTCAAGGTGTCCCCTGTCATTATGCCTGCCGAAACAAAGCAGCGCATGCAGGACGGGGTGATCACCTTTTATACAGGCGTGACCAGAAGCGCCTCTCATATACTCAAGGAACAAACCGCCGTCTCGGGCTCCAGTACCGCCAAGCAGGACGCCTTGCGGCGGATGGTGGAGCTCGCGTACGTCGCTCGCGACGAGATGGCCAACGGAAACGTCACATCTTTTGGTGAGATTCTGCACGAAAACTGGATGCTAAAACGCTCGCTTACTGCCGACATCAGCAATACTGCGATAGACGGCTGGTATGATGCAGCCATCAACGCTGGAGCCCTGGGCGGAAAACTTCTAGGCGCGGGCGCGGGAGGCTTCATGATGTTTTATGCGGATCCCGAACGGCATCAGGCCATTGCTCGCGCCGTAGGCCTGCGCCAAGTCGACTTCAAGTTCGAACCGATGGGTTCTCGTATTTTGTTCTACAATCCGAACTGAGAGGTTTCCGATGACATATTTTCCTGATCGAGTGCACGATACCGGCGGCGCCTACGCTACGCGCTACTTTGAGTTGCTCGCAGACGCTTATAAGACAGTCGATGCTGGGGCTGTTACCGCTGCCGGTCAACTGCTCGTCGATGGAGCCAAAGCAGGGCGAACGATCTTCTCGTGCGGTAATGGAGGATCGGCGGCGATTTCGAACCACCTGGTTTGCGACTGTCTGAAAGGCGTTCGGTCCAATACATCCCTGCGGCCCAAAGTTCACAGCTTGTCGGCCACGGTGGAGTTGGTCACCGCGATCGTCAACGACATCGGCGTTGAGCAAATGTTTTCGTTCCAACTCGAGTCGCTGGCTTCTAGTGGTGATGTCTTGGTCGCCATAAGCTCTTCAGGAGCATCTCCGAACATAATATCGGCGCTTAAAACCGCACGTGAAATGGGCATGAAAACAATCGCCATGACCGGATTTTCTGGAGGGGCGGCGTCTGAGCTTGCCGACGTCTCGCTCTATGTGAAGGCCGAGAACTACGGGATTGTCGAAGATACGCATCAGTCATTGATGCACATTCTGGCGCAATACATGCGTCAGTCGAATATGGACCAGCCTGAGCTTCTCGGTTCGTTGAAGTTCTGATTAGATTGACGGGGTCGTCGATACCGAAGACCCCGTCAATCTAGGGCAGACTACTGATTTTTAGCTCGCTTGGTGCTGCCCTCTCTGCGACCAGCGAAGTCAACGGCGGCTTATGATTTCTCGCAGGTAAGCACCATAGGTGCTTTTTCCAAGTTTGGCCGCGAGCACTTCCAGCTTGGAGGCGTCAATGAAGCCTTTCTCGAAAGCGACCTCTTCCGGGCAGGCGATCTTGAAGCCCTGGCGCTTTTCCAAGACGCGGACAAACTCAGCAGCATCCAGCAGGCTGTCGGGAGTGCCGGTATCCAGCCAAGCGTAGCCGCGACCCATAATCTCGACGGATAGTTTGCCCTGCTCCAGATAGATGCGGTTAACGTCGGTGATCTCAAGTTCGCCGCGCGCCGACGGCTTCAGATCGCGGGCAATCTCGACCACATCGCTGTCGTAGAAATATAGACCAGTGACGGCCCAGTGCGACTTCGGCGCTTCGGGCTTCTCCTCAATAGACAGCGCGCGGAAACGGTCGTCAAACTCGACCACGCCGTAACGCTCAGGATCGTTTACGTGGTACGCGAATACCGTCGCTCCGTCTGGCCGACCCATGGCGTTCGTGAAAAGATCGGTGATGCCGTGGCCATAATATATGTTGTCTCCCAGGATCAGGGCCGATGGATTGTCGCCGACGAAGTCCGCGCCGATGACATAGGCTTGGGCCAAGCCGTCGGGGCTGGGCTGGACCGCGTACTGGATCTCCATGCCCCACTGCGAACCGTCGCCCAGCAGGGCCTGGAAGCTCGGCACGTCGCGCGGGGTGGAGATGATTAGCACCTCGCGGATGCCGGCCAGCATCAGGGTCGACAGCGGATAATAGATCATCGGCTTGTCGTAGACCGGCATCAGCTGTTTCGATGTGACCAGGGTCATCGGATGCAGGCGGGTGCCCGATCCTCCGGCCAGGATGATGCCCTTCATGGGTGGGTCCTTTCGGCGTGCAGTTCGGTGACGATCTCGGCGACGGCGGCCTGCCAGGGGCGGGGCGCGATGCCGTAGTCACGGGTCAGTTTGGCGGTGGACAGGCGCGAGTTCGACGGGCGCCTGGTCGGGGTCGGGTAGTCGGACGCGGGGATGGCCTCGACCGTAGCGGACGAGCCGCCGGCGGCGGCGCTGAGGGCGAAGATTTCGCTCGCCAGCCCGGCCCAGGTGGTCTCGCCGGCGTTGACGAACTGATAGACGCCGGTCGGAGCCTCAGCATCGACGATCATCTTGAGGGTGATGGTCTTGAGTGTTTGGGCGATGTCGCGCGCCGAGGTCGGGCAACCGTGCTGATCGCCCACCACCCGCAGGGCCGGGCGGTCGGCGGCCAAGCGGAGCATGGTCTTGAGGAAGTTGGCGCGGTGCACGCTGAGCACCCAGGCCGTCCTCAGCACGACCGAGCGCGGATTGCCGGCCTGCACCGCCAGTTCGCCCGCCAGTTTGGAGGCGCCATAGACGCCTAGCGGCCCGACCGGATCGGTCTCGACGTAGAGACCCTCCTTGGACCCGTCGAACACATAGTCGGTCGAGACCTGGATCAGCGGGATCCCAGCCTCGCGCGTGGCGTCGGCCAGAACCGCCGGCCCCATGGCGTTGGCGGCGAAGGCGGCGGCGACCTCGGTCTCGGCCTTGTCTACCGCCGTATGGGCGCCCGAGTTGACTACGGCGGCGAAGGGGGTAGCGGCGAAGGCGGCGCGGACCGAGGCGGCGTCGCCCAAGTCCAGTTCCGCCCGCGTCGGCGCGTGCAGCACAACCTCTTCGGGCCAGGCGGCGGCCAGGAGCTCCAGTCCCACCTGACCGGCCCCGCCCGTGATCAGGATGTGAATCGGATCAGCCATTGGCGACACCCAGACGCTGGGTCGAATAGCGGGCGTCGAGGATGTTTTGCCACCAGGACTGGTTCTCCAGATACCAGGCCACCGTCTGTTCGATGCCCTGTTCGAAGGTCACTGAGGGGGTCCAGTCCAGATCGGAGCGGATCTTGGAGGCGTCGATGGCGTAGCGCTGGTCATGGCCCGGACGGTCGGTCACATAGGTGATCTGATCGGCGTATTTGCCGTCGGCCTTGGGCCGCAGCCGATCCAGGATCGAGCAGATGATGGTGACCACCTCGATGTTCTTCCTTTCGGCATTGCCCCCGACATTATAGGTCTCGCCCGGCGTGCCGGCCTCGAACACAGCCTGGAGCGCACGGGCGTGGTCGTCGACGAACAGCCAGTCGCGCACGTTCGAGCCGTCGCCATAGACTGGCAAGGGCTCGCCGTTCAGGGCGCGGATGATGATCAGCGGGATCAGCTTCTCGGGGAAGTGATAAGGGCCGTAGTTGTTGGAGCAGTTGGTCACCAGCACCGGCAGACCGTAGGTGTGGCCCCAGGCGCGCACCAGATGGTCCGACCCGGCCTTGGACGCCGAATAGGGCGAGCGGGGGTCATAGGGGGTGGTCTCGGTGAAGAAACCGTCCTCGCCCAGCGAGCCGAACACCTCGTCGGTCGAGATATGATGGAAGCGGAAGGCCGCCTTGGCGTCCTCGTCCATCCCGCGCCAGTAGCCCAGCGCCTGGTTCAGCATGACGAAGGTGCCGACCATATTGGTCTGGATGAACTCACCCGGCCCGTCGATCGAACGGTCCACGTGACTCTCCGCCGCCAGGTGGGCGACCACGTCCGGCTTGAACTCGTGCAATGCTTTTGAAACGGCGTCGGCGTCGCAGATGTCGGCTTGGACGAAGGCGTATCGGTTGCTGGACTCCACAGGCTCCAACGAACTCAACACCCCTGCATAGGTTAGCTTGTCGAACACCAGGACCTCGTGATCCGTGTGTTCGATAAGCCGCCGAACCAAAGCCGAACCGATAAAACCGGCGCCGCCGGTGACCAGGATACGCATTAGGGGTCTCTCCGTCGGGATTCAGATCAGGACGCGGGCAGCGGCTCGAGCGGCCGGCCGTCATATTCGAAGGGGCTGTCAAACTCTGCCAGGGTCGGCAAAATCTTGTCCTTGTCGGACAGGACTGCACCCGAAGCCGGCAGTGGCCATTGGATGCTGATCGTCGGGTCGTTCCAAACGATGCCGCCGTCGCAATCCGGCGCGTAAATTCCAGACACCTTGTAGGCGATTTCCACGTTTGGCTCCAGGGTGATGAAGCCATGCGCAAAGCCGACTGGCACGAACAACTGCTCACCGCCATCTGCCGTGAGTTTGGCCGCGACGTATTGCCCATAGGTGGGAGAGCCGCGCCGCACATCGACTGCGTAATCCATGATGGATCCCTTCACACAACGCACCAGCTTGGCTTGAGCGTGCGGCGGGCGTTGGAAGTGCAGCCCCCGGATCGTGCCCTCGGTCGCAGAGAACGACTGGTTGTCCTGCACAAAGCGAACGCCGATCCCAGCGGCCAGGGCGGCAGCCTCAGAGTAGGTCTCCATGAACCAGCCGCGTGGGTCGCCAAATCGGCGAGGGCGTAATAAGATGGGTTGCGAAGAAACGGCCATGAAATCGAGACTCAAGCGGACCTACTGCCCATTGATAGCGGATGATCTAGACCAGATTTCCTGCGATAGGGAGTGCATTGGTGCAAGGGGCCAAATCTTCCATTTGGATTGTCAGATTGCGACGATTTTTTAAAGCGCTGTCAGATCGTCGGTTGGGCGCAGCGCGAAGGCGCTATGGCGCTGATGAAGGGGACGCTGCTCGACATCACAATCTGTGGAGTGCTGCGGTCGGTCACTACGAACGTTATCTTTCTCGATATCCACACGACATCGGGGTGCGGGTCCGCCTCGCCAACACTCTGAGAGAGTCCGGCGACTTTCCTGCCGCCATTAGGGTCCTTCAGGGGGCTATAGCGGCTCGTCCAACAAAGGTGAGCCTTCAGCTAACGCTAGCGGACATAATGGACGAGGCTGGCCTTGCAGCTGACGTGGAGGATATTCGCAGGCGGCTGCTGCAGCCGACCTTCGCAGAAAGCGCTTCATCAAATCTCTCTAGGTTGGGCGCCGTCCACCGACCTATTGCTTCCATGAGTTCAGCCAAGCGGGTCGAAATTCTGATCGACGCCCGACCCGGCGAAGACCGCACCCTGACCGCGACCTTGGCATCGTTGCGAGGACTGACGTCGGTGGATTGGCGCGCGACGATATCAGGGGGTTTTGATGCGGGGCTCGTCGGGGGCGCGGTCTCAACAGATGTACGTATACAGCTTGCTCCTCTGCAAGGTGCGCTGGCGACCTCCTCAACTCCGGTCTTCCTGATCAGGGCAGGGGCCGTTTTGACGCCGGATTGCCTTGGCTGGTTGCTTTGGGCGCTCAACGAGGAAGTGAGCGCTGTGTACTGCGATCATGAAGAGAGGGACGCGAGTGGAGCTACTCGTCCAATCCTCCAGTCGGCCCCGCATCTGCTGGACCTTGCGACCAATCCTACCCCGCCTGCCTTGGTCCTTTATCGCGATTTCGAATATCAGGACCGCGGTCACGACATGCTGGCGACGCTGCAGGATGCGTTTGGCAGAGGGGTCGTCCGGCACGTTCCCTTGGTCCTGGGGTGTGTCCAGACCCCGCATGTTCAAACGGAAATCGACTCTCCGCCGGTTCACCAATCGCAGGTCTGTGGCCGGATACTCGTGGTCATTCCCACGCGTGATGAGGGTGCGGCTCTTAACGTCATGCTGACCTCACTGTCCGACCAAGCATCGGACTTGGGGGAGGTGGATATTGTCGTCGTCGATAATGGAAGTCAGGACGTAAGCACTGTGGAGGTGCTCGACTGTTGGCGAACACGGGGCGTGGAGGTACTGCGCCGCGACGAACCGTTCAACTGGTCAAGCCTAAACAACGCCGCCTGCGAAGGGCGAACACAGCCGATCGTCGTGTTCGCCAACAACGACATGGAAATGCTGTCCGAAAACTGGGATCTGGAGGTTCGCCGACTTCTGTCTGTGGACGGTGTTGGGGTGGTTGGAGCGCGGCTTCTATACCCAAACGATCGAGTTCAGCACGCGGGCATCGTGATGGGCGCGCTCAACGGCGAGCCTTTGCATGAAGGATTGCGAGAAGGCCCGAACGAGCGCGGCCCGCTTGATCGTTGGGTGCGACGCAGGCCGGCGACGGCCGTCACCGGCGCCTTTATGGCAATGCGTCGCTCGGTCTTCGATCAGGTCGGCGGGTTTGACGCCGAAAACTTCGCTGTGTCCTGCAACGATGTGGATTTCTGTCTTCGTGCAGGAGCGGCCGGCTGGACCATCCTCTATGCGCCTGAGCTGGTTTTGCGACATCATGAGTCTTTGAGCCGCGGCCATTCCAACACGGAAGCCAAACGACAGCGCGCCGCAGCAGAAATGGGGCGGTTGCTCGCGCGTTGGGGCGATCGCGCTCTTTTCGACCCGACCCGCAATCCTCAATGGGAAGGGCGCGGCATCCGTCTTTTCGCCGGGATGCGAAGCCTGACAGCAGAGGAAGTGATGGACTGGGCGATCAAGACCGAAAGCCGTCCTTCCAATCAGGCGGAAACGCCGACCTTGGCATAGAGAGCGCGCAGCCTTGCGTCATAGGCGTCATCGTTGAAGAGCGCCGCCTGCGTCTTGCCGCGAATGGAAGCGTCGGCGCGCCAGTCAGTGTCGGAGTCGATTATACGGATCGCCTGGGATAGAGCGTCGACGTCGTAGGGATCGACCTGAAGGGCGGCGTCGCCCGCCACCTCAGGAAGCGAGCCCTGGTTTGATGTCAGTACGGGCGTTCCTAGGCTCATCGCCTCCAGGACGGGCAGCCCAAAACCCTCATAAAGAGAGGGGAAAAGAACGGCTCTCGCGCCTCGGATCAGGCTGACCAAGGTGGAGAAAGACATGTACTCATAAACATGGATGCGATCCGAGCTTGGACCGCCGAGCGCCTTCACGTGACCTAGAAGGGCAGTCTCTGGTTCGCTCAGCCAACCGCGTCCGCCGACGATCACGAGGGGCGTCTGCACGCCTGATGCCAGATAGGCTTCCACAACGCGACCGAGGTTCTTTTTCGGTTCGACGGCGCCGAAATGCAGGAAGTAGTCACGCCAGCCAAGTTGGAAGGTCGCTGCCAGTTCGATGACAACGTCACGCTCCGGCCTTTCTGTCAATGCCTTGGGCAGACTGACGGCCTGATAGGTGTTGGTGACCTTGCCTTCAGGAACATCCAGCATGCGGATGACATCCTGACGCGTCGCCTCGGAGACGACGGCGATGTGGTCGGCGTGGCGAACGACCTCCCGGCACATAGCCATGAACACGGGTTTGTTGTGCAGCGTCGTGTGCGGAAGTCGTAGCGGGATAAGGTCGTGGATGGTGTAGATGTTCGGCACATTGCGGGCGCGCAGCGGCAGCAGGGTCGTCCAGTGCATGACGTCGGGTGCCGGCGCATCGCGCGGATCGAACGTCACAGGCGTGCCGCGACCGTGTTTCTTGAATGCGCGACTCGCGTGGAAATAGAGCTTGTCGCTGACCCAAAATCGGTCCGCCCGGGGACGGGCGGCTTCGCCTCCTGGCCAAATGACATCTTGGGAGATGGCCACGGGATGCGCGGTCCGGCCTAGCGGGCTCAGGCGCGTTCGAACATCCCTTTCGACCTTTTGCACGAAGCGCAGCGGTGTTGCCGGGCGCTCCGGATCAAGGATCGCAACCTCGCCAAATGGCTTTACGGACGCCGGTGAAAGCGTGGGGCCGAAAAGAGCCTCTGTCCGAAAGCCAAGGCGGCCGGCGGCTTCAAGCAGGTTTCGGCTGTAGGTCGCAATGCCGGTGCCCTGCGCCGCTGCGAGGTTGAAACCATCGACGCAGATCGAAGGCAGGTCCGATGTCTCGCGGGGCGTTGTGGGCATTCAGGCTTGTCTCGATAAAGCGGAGGCTTTTGATGTGGAGCGGCCTAACATGGGTTGTGAATGCGTAGCCAGCCGCTCATTACGGGTTATTCCAAGGCCGTAGCGGTCCCTTACCGCGTGACACTACCCCCATCCCCCGCTATCACGCGCCCGTGATGAACGAAACAGAACGCCAGTCCGAGGAACGCAGCTGGGAGACGGCGAAGACGCTCGCCGAGGCCCTGCCGTATATTCAGGTCTATGACCGCGAGACCGTGGTCATCAAATACGGCGGCCACGCAATGGGCGAGAGCGCCGTGGCGCGTCAGTTCGCGGCCGATGTGGTGCTGCTGAAGCTGATGGGGGTCAATCCGGTCGTGGTGCACGGCGGCGGGCCGCAGATCAGCGCCATGCTGGAGAAGGCGGGGGTCAAGTCCAGCTTCGTCGATGGTTTGCGCGTGACGGATCCGGCGACGATGGAAGTGGCCGAAATGGTCCTGTCCGGCGCCGTGAACAAAGAGATCGCTCACTGGATCACCATGGCGGGCAAGGAGGCGGACGTGCGCGGCGTCGGCCTGTCGGGCAAGGACGCCGGCCTGCTGACGGTCGAAAAGACCCGCCGCACCAAGCGCGACCCCGACAGCATGATCGAGCACGAGGTCGATCTGGGCTATGTCGGCGAGCCGACCAAGGTGGATCCCAAGCTGATCAAGGGCCTGATCGCGTCCGAGACCGAGGACTGGGTCCCGGTCATCGCCCCGATCGGGGTGGCCGAGGACGGCCAGACCTATAACGTCAACGCCGATACGGTGGCGGGCGCCGTGGCCGGGTCGCTGGGCGCCAAGCGGATGCTGCTGCTGACCGACGTGCCGGGGGTTAAGGGCGCGGACGGCGAGATCATTCGCCAGATGACGCTGGAGGAGGCGCAAGGCCTGATCGACACCGGCGTCGCCCACGGCGGCATGATCCCCAAGCTGGAGACCGCCATGGCGGCCGTGCGCGCCGGGGTCGAGGCCGTGGTCATTCTGGACGGCCGCCGGCCCCACGCCATGCTGGTGGAACTGTTCACCGAGTTCGGCGCCGGCACCCTGGTGAAGGCGTCTTGATCGACCTGTCGCACGTCAACGCCTGGGTGTTCGACATGGACGACACCCTGTATCCGCGCGATCAGGGGCTGATGTCCTTGGTCCAGGCGCGGATCAACGCCTATGTGGTCGAGGCGGTCGGCCTGGCGCCCCAGGAGGCGCGGGTCCTGCAACGGCAATTTCTGGACGAGCACGGCACGACTCTGGCCGGGCTGATGGCCAACTACACCATCGATCCCGAGGACTTCCTGAACGTGGTCCACGACGTGCCGCTGGACGGGGTGGAGCCCAATCCGCGTCTGGCCGAACGGCTGAAGACCCTGCCGGGGCGCTGTTTCGTCTTCACCAACGGCGCGCGGGACTATGCGCATCGGGTGCTGGAGCGGATCGGCGTCGCCGACTGTTTCGAGGGGGTGTTCGCCATCGAGGACGGCGACCTGACGCCCAAGCCGGCCCCATCGGCCTTTCGTCGCATGATCGAGCGGTTCGATTTCGAACCCCGTTGCGCCGCCTTCTTCGAGGATACGCCCAAGAACCTGGAGCCGGCCAAGGCTTTAGGCATGGCGACCGTCCTGATCGGCGACGGCCACGGCAAACCCCTGGGGGACCATATCGACCGGATCGCCCCCGATCTTCTCGACTTCCTCAACGCCCTGACCTTCAAGGACGCCGCATGACCGACCTGTCGCATCTCGAATCCGTCATCGAGTCCGCCTGGGAAGACCGCGCCGACGTCTCGGCCGCCACCCATGGCGATGTCCGCGACGCGGTCGAGACCGCCCTGGCCCTGCTGGACTCCGGCCAGGCGCGTGTCGCCTCACGCGGCGAGGACGGGGTCTGGATCACGCATCAGTGGCTGAAGAAGGCGGTGCTGCTGTCCTTCCGCCTGAACGACAACCAGATCATGCGCGCCGGCGACCGCGGCCCGACCAGCCACGCCCCGGGCGTCGGCCCCTACTGGGACAAGGTGCCCAACAAGTTCGGCGACTGGGCCGCCGGCGACTATCAGGCCGCCGGCTTCCGCTCGGTGCCCGGCGCCATCGTCCGCCAGGGCGCCTATATCGCCAGGAACGTCGTGTTGATGCCGTCCTTCGTGAACATCGGCGCCTATGTCGATGAGGGGGCCATGGTCGACGCCTGGGCCACGGTCGGTTCCTGCGCCCAGATCGGCAAGAACGTCCACCTGTCGGGCGGCGCCGGGATCGGCGGGGTGCTGGAGCCGCTCCAGGCCAATCCCACCATCATTGAGGACGGCTGTTTCATCGGCGCCCGCGCAGAGGTGGCCGAGGGCGTGATCGTGCGCGAGGGCGCGGTCCTGGCCATGGGCGTCTATCTGTCGGGCTCGACCAAGATCGTCGACCGCGCCACGGGCGAGGTCTTCCGCGGCGAGGTGCCGGCCTATTCGGTCGTGGTTCCGGGCGCTCTGCCGGACCCCAAGGGCGGCCCGTCGCTGTACTGCGCCGTCATCGTCAAGCGAGTGGACGTCCAGACCCGGGCCAAGACCGGGGTCAACGAGCTGCTGCGCGACTGATCGCACACGAAAACGGAGGCGACCGTCAGGCCGCCTCCGTTCCTTATCCGGCCGACAGGATCAGGCGGCGGACTTCATCGCGTCCTTGTTGACCGCGGCGTCGGCGATGCCGGTCAGGTCTTCGTCGGTCTGGGACTCTTCCTGCAGGGTCTCGTCCAGCAGGGCGGCGGCGTCCTTCATGCCCAGCACCAGGGCCCAGCGCTTCAGCGTGCCGTAGCGGGTGATCTCATAGTGTTCGACCGCCTGGGCGGCGGCCAGCAGGCCGGCGTCGAGGGCGGGGTTGTCCTTGTATTCTTCCATTACCTCGTCGCCCTCGGCCAGGATGCCTTCGATGGCGTCGCAGGTCTTGCCGCGCGGGGCCTTGCCGATGATTTCGAACACCTGCTGGAGGCGTTCGATCTGGCCTTCGGTCTGGTCCTTGTGCTTTTCGAAGGCCGCCTTCAGCTCGGGCGACTGAGCGGCGCGGGCCATCTTGGGCAGGGACTTCAGGATCTTGCGCTCGGCGTAATAGATGTCCTTGAGCGTGTCGTGGAACAGGGTGTCGAGGGTTTTCTCGGCCATGATCGTCTCTCGCAAATTGTGATGGGGCGCGGGGGCGCACCCCATCACAAGCGATCAGGCGGAGAACCGTTCCACTGTTCGGAACCGGGCTTAGCGCCTCACCCGGCCCGCTTCAGATCCGGCGGCGTCGCCTCGTCGGTCAGGAGGCGGATCGCCTCCTCCACCGTGACCACCGTCTGGGCCTGGGAGCCCAGGCGGCGGATGGCGACCAGGCCCTGCTCGGCTTCCTGGCGGCCGACCACGGCGATGACCGGCACCTTGCCGACCGAGTGTTCGCGGACCTTGTAGCCGACCTTCTCGTTGCGCAGGTCGATCTCGGTGCGCAGGCCCGCCGCCTTGAACCGGGCCATGACGTCGCGGGCGTAGTCGTCGGCGTCCGAGGTGATGGTGGCCACAACGGCCTGCGTCGGGGCCAGCCACAGGGGGAAGGCGCCGGCGTAGTTCTCGATCATGATGCCGATGAAGCGCTCGAAGCTGCCCAGGATCGCGCGGTGCAGCATGACCGGCCGGTGCTTCTGGCCGTCCTCGGCGATGTAGGTCGCATCGAGCCGTTCCGGCAGGACATAGTCCAGCTGGATCGTGCCGCAGGTCCATTCGCGGCCGATGGCGTCCTTGACGATGAAGTCCAGCTTAGGCGCGTAGAAGGCGCCGTCGCCCTCGGTCACGACCGGCTCGGTCCCGGCGGCGCGGGCGGCTTCGGCCATCAGGGCCTCGGCCTTGTCCCAGAACTCGTCCGAACCGGCGCGGTTCTCGGGCCGGGTGCCCAGGCTGATATAGGCCGTCTCCATGCCCAGGTCGGCGTGGACGCTGCGGGCCAGTTTGATGAACTCGGCCGTCTCCTCGACGATCTGGTCCTCGCGGCAGAAGATGTGGGCGTCGTCCTGGGTGAAGCCGCGCACCCGCATAAGGCCGTGCAGGGATCCCGACGGCTCATAGCGGTGGCAGGCGCCGAACTCGGCCATGCGCAGCGGCAGTTCGCGGTACGAGCGCTGGCCCTGGTCGAAGATCTGGACGTGGCCGGGACAGTTCATCGGCTTGAGCGACAGGGTCTCGCCCTCGACCGTCTCGCAGACGAACATATTGGGGCGATACTTGTCCCAGTGGCCGCTCTGTTCCCAGAATTTGCGGTCCAGCACCTGGGGCGTCTTGACCTCGACATAGCCGGCGGCGTCCAGGCGGCGGCGCATATAGGCCTCCAGCACGCGCCACAGGATCCAGCCCTTGGGGTGCCAGAAGACCATGCCCCGGCCCTCTTCCTGCATGTGGAAGAGCTCCATCGCCTTGCCGACCTTGCGGTGGTCGCGTTTCTCGGCCTCTTCCAGACGTTGGAGATAGGCGTCCAGGTCTTCCTTGGTCGCCCAGGCGGTGCCGTAGATGCGCTGCAGCTGTTCGCGCTTGGAATCGCCCCGCCAGTAGGCGCCGGCCAGTTTGGTCAGTTTGAACGCCTTGCCGACATGGCGCGTCGAGGGGAAGTGCGGCCCCCGGCACAGGTCGATCCAGTCGCCCTGTTTGTACAGGGTGATGGTCTCGTTCTCGGGCAGGTCCTTGATCAGCTCGGCCTTGAACTTCTCGCCCCGCGCCTCGAAGAAGACGATGGCCTCGTCGCGGTCCCAGACCTCGCGTTCGAACCGGGCGTCGCGATCGACGATCCGGCCCATCTCCTTCTCGATGGCGGCGAAGTCGTCGGTCGAGAAGGGCTCGTCGCGATAGAAGTCGTAATAGAAGCCGTCCTCGATGGCCGGGCCGATCGTGACCTGGGTGCCGGGGAACAGGGTCTGGACCGCCTCGGCCAGGACGTGGGCCGTGTCGTGGCGGATCGTATAGAGGGCGGCGGGATCGTCGCGCATGATCAGGCGGAAGTCGCCGCCCGTCTCCAGCACCCGCCCCATGTCGCGCTGCTCGCCGTTCAGCTCGGCCAGCACGGCCTTCTTGGCCAGGGACGGCGAGATCGAGGTCGCGACATCACGCGCCGTCGAACCGGCCGGATATTGGCGCACGGCGCCGTCAGGGAATTTCAGATCGATCATGACTGTTGTTCTTTTTCGTCAGTCTTTGCAGGCGGAACCGGGTCATAGCCCGAGCCGCCGAAGGGATGGCATTTACAGAGGCGACGCACGGTGAGCCATCCCCCCTTGAGCGGTCCGTGCTGGATCAGGGCGTCGCGCCCGTAATCCGAACAGGTCGGCAGAAACCGGCACTGCTGGCCGATCAGGGGGGACAGCGTCAGCTTGTAGCCCCGATGGGCCGCGCGGACGCCGCGTTCATAGAGAGACATATGTCCCTTCGCCGGGGGCTGGATGGGTTCGCCGCGCTTATCCCCTGTCATCGCAGGGGGATCAACCGCTGAGAGCCCGTCAGGCCGCGCCGGCGAGACGAGTTCGTTCCGCCAGGGCCTGGTTCACGGCCTCAAGCGTCGCCTCGACCGCCACCAGGGTGGAGGCGTGACGCGCCGGATAGTCGGCGACGGGCCTCAGCACCCGCAGATCCTCGAACCGGCCGATGGGGCCTTCGCCGCCGGATTTCAGCATGGCCGACAGGGCGTCGCGCGCCTCGGCGATCTCTGCGGCCGCGGCGCCGATCACGGCCTGGCCCAGCACCCCGGCGGCCGCCTGGCCCAGGGCGCAGGCCTTGACGTCCTGGGCGAAGTCGACGACCCGGCCCTGGTCGTCCAGCGTCACATCCACCGTCGCCCGCGACCCGCACAGTTTGGCCACCCGCTCACCGGTCCCGTCCGGCGACGCCAGCCGCCCCGCATGGGGCAGGTTCGCCGCCAGCATCAGGATGCGCGCGCTGTAGAGATCGTCGATCATGGTGCGAACATAGGACGACAACCGCGCCCGCGAAACCTCCCTCTCCCCCTGCAGGGGAGAGGGAGAACGGCGGCCTACGACTGGATCGGCAGGAAGATGTCCGTGACGGCCTCATGCTCCGGCACGTCGGGGAAGAAGCTGACGCGTTGGGCGAACAGGGGGAAGTCGCGAAGCTCGTGTCCGCTGCGCGGCAGCCACTGCCCATAAAGCCAGGCGGCCGAGGCGCTCAGATCGTCGCCGCCGCCGACCTGTCGCAGCACCGCACAGCGTCCGGCGGGGATGACGCCGGCGACCACGCCCGCCGCGTTCGGCAGGATCGCGCGCGGGGTGGCGGCGCACAGATCGATGCGATGGGGCGCGGCGGCGTCATCCTCGGGCTCCGTATGGAAGATGTTGAAGGTGGCGCTGATCTTCGGCGGCAGGCCCGCCGCTTTCCGCCAGGCGATGAAACGACGGATCGTGTCGCCGATGTGGGCGGGATCGCCGCTGTGCGTCAGCAGGCCGACGGCGGTTTCCGGGAAGTCGAGAATGCGAACCTCGGCTTCGGTGGGTGTGGTGGGTGTCATGGTCTGGCTCCGGGCTTGGGTGAGCGGCGTCTGGGCCGCAAGCCAGGGCGTCCAGCGGGGCGCTCTTCGGAACTCGGTCGGGCTCTGGTCGAAATGACGTCGGAAGGCGCGGCTGAACGCCTCCGGCCCCTCGAACCCGCTGTCGAGCGCGATCTCCAGCACGCTGGCCCCGTCACGAAAGGCCAGCCGGTAGGAGGCGCGCTTCATCCGCTTCAGTTGGACGTACCGACCGACGCTGATCCCGAACAGCGAAGAGAACTGCCGCTGGAAATGGTGTCTGGAAAAGGCCGACACGTCGCTCAGCAGCTCCACGTTCAGATCCGCCCCCAGGTTTTGGTCGATGAAGACCAGCACCCGGCGCATCCGCGCATGATAGTTGTCGATGACGCTTCGGCTCATCCGCACCTCCCTGGCACGGCTGGAGATAAGGGACGAGGGGCGGCCGAACCTGACCCGGAATGCTCAGGTCTCGATCGAGAACCCAAGCGCCCCGTCGGCCTCCACCTCCAGCCGCGCCTGGGCGTAGTCCGCCAGTTTCGGGTGCGGCGTCTCCAGCGGATGGGTCCAGGCGGCGGTGATGACCACGACGTCCGCGCCCGCGGCCTCGCCGGCCGTGATCCCGGCCTCGGCGTCCTCGAACACCAGACAGTCCTTGATATCGACGCCCAGGGTTTGGGCCGCCAGCAGATAACCCGAGGGGTCCGGCTTGCCGCGGTCCACCCGTTCGGCGGTGATCATGACGGCGGGCGGCTCGACCCCGGCGGCGGCCATGCGGGCGCGGGCCAGGGGCACGCTGGCCGAGGTGACCACGGCCCAGCGGTCGGGCGGCAGGCGTTTGAGGAAATCCAGGGCGCCGGGAATGGGGACGACCCCGTCCACATCCTCGATCTCGCCGCGCTCGACCCAGGCGGCCTCCTCGGCCAGGTCGATGTCCGGCAGGTTCTGGCGGCGGATGGTGTCGGGCGCGCGCACGCCGTGGATGGTGGGAATGAAACGCGCCACGTCCAGGCCGTGCCGCTCGGCCCAGCGGGTCCAGACCCGCTCGGCGGCGGCGGTCGAACTGATCAGGGTGCCGTCCAGGTCGAACAGGAAGGCCTGATAGGTCTTGGGCGTGTGGGAAGAAGCCATGCGCCTATCCAGCACGGGTCTGGACCGGGGGCAACCGGACGCCGGCCAGCCCCCGTAATGACGCTGGTTCGCCGCCTGTGTTTTCAACGGCTTGACGAAATCTCGCGGCCATCGACCTATCGGTCTTCCGATCCGTGCGATCCTGGATGGGGTGTGGTCGCCGCAGGGGCGGCCAGAGTTCGGATGAGGGAGATTTCAGACGATTCAGACAATTCAGACTATGTTTTTGTGAGTCTGAAATCGCGGCTCAACCGCCCTGAAGCGAACTCCAGGTCCGGGCCGTGTCCGGCGTCGTCCCGCCCGAGGCCGCCGCGCCGCCGGCGGAATTGCGCGCCTGCAGCCATTGCAGGCTCTGTTCGGCCTGTTCGGGCGGCAGTTCGCGGCGCAGGATCTGTTCGGCCTCGCCCATCTTGCCCTGAAGGCCCACCACCATGGCCAGGTTCTGGCGCACCCGGCTGGAGGCGGCGGGCTGGGCCGCCGCACGCCGCAACAGGGTCTCGGCGCCCGGCGCGTCGCCGCGCGTCAGGGCGGCCGTGGCGGCGTTGGTCAGGACGTCGGGATTGTCGGGCGACAGGACCAGGGCCTGGTTCCAGGCGGCGTGGGCGTCGTCGAACCGACGCACCTGCTCATAGGCCACGCCCAGCAGCGAATAGGCCCGCCAGTCACGCGGCGCCAGGTCGCGCGCCTTCTCCAGCGGAGCGACGCCATAGAAGGCCTGGCCTCGGGCGATATGGGCGCGACCCAGCTCCAGCAGGGCGTCGAGATTGGCCGGCTGGACGGTCAGCACCCCCTCGGCGGTCTGGACCGCCTGGTCGTACCGCCCCATTTCGCGCAGGGCCTGGGCCAGTTTCACCCCGGCCACGGGATCGGCCGGATTGATCTCCTGCTCCCCGGCCCAGAAGACCGAGCGCGACAGGGCGTCCATCCGCTCATAGGCGGCGCGGGTCTCGGCCGGGGCCGGGGCGCGGCCCTGTTGGGCGGGGGCGGGATCGGCCGCAAGCGCCGGTGCGGCCGACAGGCTGAGCAGGGCGGCGGTTGCGAGAAGGGCGGGCATGGGCGACATGGGTGGAGTCCTGACGGTCCTCGGTCGCCCCCAGACTCGCCGGTTCGCGTCAACTGTTGGTTAAGAAGGCCCGTCATGTCCGTATTCCATCCCCTGCTGGTCGCCGCACAAGACGGCGCAAACGCCGTGCCGATCCGCTTCGTCGGTCCGGATCAGGCGCTGGACGGCGCCGTGCGCCCCTGGGCCGATCTGCACGGGTTCGAGGGCAAGCCGGGTCAGCTTCTGATCGCGCCCCAGGGCGACGGGATCGGCCAGGTCCTGGTCGGAACGGGTCCGGTCTTCGATCCGATGGCGGCGCGGGGCCTGTCCGCCCGCCTGCCCGGCGGCCTCTATCGCCTTGAGGCTGAACCGCACGAGGCCCAGGCCGCCGCCCTGGCCTTCCTGTTGGGGGCCTATGTCTTCGACCGCTACAAGGCCCGGCCGGACAAGACGCCGGTCCGGCTGGTCGCGCCCGAGGGTCTGGACGTCGCCGAGACAACGCGGATCGTCGCCGCCTGCGCCCTGGCGCGCGAGATGGTCGACACCCCCGCCGCCGACATGGGGCCTTTGCAGATCGAGACCATCGCCCGCGAGATCGCCGAAAGCGCCGGAGCCGCGATCACTGTCGTCGAGGGCGACGCCCTGCTGGAGGCGAACTACCCCGCCGTCCACGCCGTGGGTCGCGCGGCGGCGCCGCACCGGGCCCCGCGCCTGATCGAGATCGGCTGGAAGCTGGACCAGGCCGATCTGCCCCTGGTGGCCCTGGTCGGCAAGGGGGTGGTGTTCGACACCGGGGGGCTGGACCTGAAGCCGGCCGCCGGGATGCGGAACATGAAGAAGGACATGGGCGGATCGGCCCACGCCCTGGCCCTGGGGCGGCTGGTCATGCAGGCCGATCTGCCAGTGCGGCTGGTGGTCATCGTGGCGGCGGTGGAGAACGCCGTCTCGGCCGACGCCTTCCGGCCGGGGGACATCCTGAACAGCCGCAAGGGGCTGACGATCGAGATCGGCAACACTGATGCGGAGGGGCGGCTGATCCTGGCCGACGCCCTGACGCGGGCGGGGGAGCATGAGCCCGACCTGACCCTGGACTTCGCCACCCTGACCGGGGCGGCGCGGATCGCCCTGGGGCCGGACCTGCCGCCCCTCTATACCGACGACGACGCCCTGGCCGAGGGGCTGCTGGCGGCGGGGACCGCGGTGCGCGACCCCCTGTGGCGGATGCCGCTGTGGGCCGGCTATCGCAGCGCTCTGGACACCGAGATCGCCGACCTGAAGAACGACTCCTCGGCCTGGGCCCAGGCGGGGTCGGTGACGGCCGCCCTGTTCCTGCAGCGCTTCGCCCCGACCACCGGCGCGTGGGCGCATATGGACATCTTCGCCTGGAACCCCCGCGCCCGGCCCGGCTATCCCGAAGGCGGCGAGGCTCAGGCCCTAAGGGCTTGTTTCCACTATTTGAAAACGCGGTTCTGTTGATTTCTTTCAGAAAAAAGACGGCTGTTAACGGCCCCTTCGGCATCTGCCGATAGGGTTTGGGTTCAACCATGCGAGTCCACGTTTGACCGACGTCCTCGACCTTCTTCCGACCGGCGACCGTCTCGCTCGCCCCGACCTCGCCGAACAGGCGCTGGAAGGGCTGGTGCGCGCGTCCGCCTATCGCAAGACCGAGCCCATGCATTGCCGCGTCGCCGTGGCCGACATCCTGTCGGACCGCGACGCCCGCATCGACCAGCTGCTGCACGGCGAGGTCTTCGACGTTCTGGACCGGGCCCACGGTCGGGCCTGGGGCCGGGCGCGCCGTGACGGCGTGGTCGGCTGGGTGGTGCTGGACAGTCTGTCGGCCGGGGCGCCCCTGCCGACCCGCCGCGTCGCCGCCGTGGACGCCGCCCTGCCGCTGAACGCCCTGGTGGTCGAGACGGCCGAGGGTCTGGCCGAGACCGATCTGCAACCCGTCGGCGATTTCGAACGCGACCTGGCCGCCGTGGCCGAGCGCCTGCTGGGCCGCCCGCACGAACCGGGCGCCCGCTCATCCGTCTCCACCGACTGTTCCGGCCTGGTGCAGCAGGCCTTGCTGGCCTGCGGCCTGCCCGGTCCGCGTCGCTCCGACGCCCAGGCCGAACTGGGCCAGGCGGCCCCCGCCGGCCCGCACCTGCGCGGCGACATCGTGGTCTGGCTGGCGCCCGGCGGCGACCAGGACTGGACCGGCCATTCGGCCCTGATGATCGACGCCGAACGGATCATCCATTCCACAGGCGACAAGGGCGGGGTCGTGATCGAGGCCCTGGCCGAGGTCGAGGCGCGCCTGACGGCCGAAGGTTTCGCCTCCGCCGTCTTCCGCCGTCCCTGATTCAATCCCGCATCGTCCGCATCGCCCCCAGCCGCGCGAAGGCCAGGGTCAGGGCCTTGCGTCGCGCCGGCGCCAGCGGACTGACCGGCGCCGTCCGCACGACAGCCCCGCCGAAGCCGTCGGCCACGATAAGCCCGGGCGCCTCCGGCAGGACGTCCTGCGGAAACTCCGGCGCGACCGCAAAATACAGGGCGTCGCAGAACGGCCCGTATTCCTGCCATTTGCGGTCGACGCGATAGTCCTCCACCCCCGACTTGACCTCGCAGATGACGATGTCGCCCTTCGGCCCGACCGCCATGACGTCGGCCCGCCGTCCATTGGGCAGGCAGACCTCCAGCAGAGGCGCGTAACCCATATCCAGCATCAGCCGCGCCGTCCCCCGCGTGACCGACAGGGTGGTTTCCGGCCGGCTGAAGACCAGTTCGAGCGAGACTGCGGTGGCGGCCATGCCGGATTTATGTTCCGGATACGTTCCGGGCGCAAGCGGCGGATCGTCCGGCGGCCCCGATCGGGCTCAGGATTTCAGGATTAGGGACGGGCTCCTGGGAGGGGATGCGCCTCAGGCGATCTCCTCGACATCGCCGTCCAGATCCATCAGGGCCAGCTCGACCTCCAGGTGGGGGTGGCGCTGCTTGATCGCGTCGCGCAGGGCGTGAAGCTGCTGAGTGTGGACCGCCAGTTCCTTGTCCGGCGTATCGACGGTCTCGGCGCCCAGAAGGACCTTGTAGGCGCCGCAGTCGCGGTGGTCGATCACCATGACCTTGTGGATGTGGTGGAGGTCGATGGCGACGTCCATGTGGGTCCAGAAGGTCTCGCCCCAGCTGGGGAATTTGTCGGTCAGAGCGCCCAGCGAGGCGCCGGCCAGGACGACGTGGTCGTATTTGTCATGGAGGCCGTGGCCTTCCATATAGGCGATGGTGTCGTCGGTCAGGCGATAGTCCATGCAGGTCAGCAGCAGGATTTCGGTGTGGCCCCGCGCCCGGGCGACGCCGGGCGCCAGGGTGGACAGCAGGCTGACGCCGCCGCCCAGGGCGATCAGACCGAAGGCGCTCCGGCGCGACAAGGTGGGGGTGTTGTGGGCGCAGCAGTCGGTCACGATGATCGCTCCGTGGTTGAGGGCGATGTCACGGGTAACTGCGTTCGTCCAGCTTGACTATTCAGTAGTCGTGCGGACCAGGGGGATAATACGGCCTTAAGGCTTGGGGGCGGGCGAGCGCGGCGTGTTGCGACGTCGATCCGGGCCTCTCAGCGCCCCGTGCTGACCACCCGGCTCATGTCCAGGCCCAGGGCGCGGGCGCGGGCCATCAGCCGGCTGCGTTCCGCCGCAGAGACGCTCTGGTCGCGATGCCAGATCCACCAGTCGGACTTGTTCGGCAGGGCCAGGATGGCCCAGCTGTATTCCGGATCATGGTCCCAGACCCAGTAGTTCTGGCCCGCCAGACCGCCGAAGCTGAGCAGGCCGGGCAGAGTGAAGCGGAATTTGGCGTTGGTCGTGGTGTCGGCGATGCGGGCGTTGGCGCGCAGCACCTCGTTGCGCCCGTCGGCGCGGCGGGTGCAGGTGACGACGAGGCCGTAGCGGTCGGGTCGATCCTGACGCGTGAAGTCGATCTGGGCCCGGCTGCAGTCCTTCTGGACGTCGTTATGGCTGCGCTCGATCTCGAACCAGCGCCCGTCGAACCGGTCCAGATCGACGGCCCGCGACTGGGCCAGGGCGGCGAACGGCAGGGCGATCAGGGCGGCGGCGACGAGGGAGGCGGTAATCTGGGCGGCGCGGATCATCGGGCGTATCCTCGTTCGGGTTTGAAAAACGGATACGTTGCAAGCCGGCCTTCGGTTGCCGTCAGGGGTTCAGGCGCGCCCGATTGACGGCCCAGTCGGCGCGCGTCTGACCCCACAGGTCGATCACATGATCCTGCATCGGCTCGGGCAACTGGCCGCGTCCGCGATTGACCGAGCCCAGCCGCGTCGCCACCCGGGCCGAGGGCAGGTTGTCGGGATCGATACAGTGGATCACGTCGTCCCAGCCCAGAACGTCGAAGGCGTAGTCTATCGTCGCGGCCGCCGCCTCGACCGCATAGCCCTTGCCGGTGGCGTCGCGGTGCAGACTCCAGCCCACCTCGCGGCCCGGCCAGCCATAGGGGTGGAGGGGGCCGATCCGGCCGACCCAGAGACCCGTCGATTTTTCCAGGATGGAGAACATGCCCTCGCCCGTCAGGGCCCACATGCCGGCGACGGCGCACAGGGTGCGCCAGACCTGGGGCGGGGGCTGGACGCCGCCGATGAAACGGGCGGTCTCCTCATCGGCCATGAACTCGACCCAGCGGGGAAAATCCTCGACCGCCGGCGGACGCAGGATCAGCCGCGCGGTCTCCAGCGTCGGGCCGAGGGTCACGTACGGCGAAACGGCGTAGGTCACAGTAGATACTCCCGCTCCAGCGCGTACTGGCTGCCGTCGCCGGTCAGGACGCTGGAATAGAGGCCGAAACGGTCGATGCGGATGGGCGGCGAATGCAGCAGATTGTGGCCCGCCATCCAGGCGCCGATCCGGTCCGGGTTCGTCTGGGGCTTCAGATAGGCCAGGGTGACGTGCGGGCGGTAGTCGCGGGCCTCCAGCCTCAGGCCCGCGCGTTCGCCGGCCTTCTTGCAGCGGCCCGCCAGGACGGCCAGCCTTTCGTTGGGCGTCTCGACCCCGGCCCAGAGGGTGTGGCTGCGGTGGTCGTCGCCGAAGGCGCCGACGCCCTTCAACACGATCTCGAAGGGGCCGCCAGCGACGCGGGCCAGTTCGGAGGCCAGGTCGTCGGCCCGGCGCTCGTCCGTCTCACCGTAGAAGGCCAGGGTGACGTGCAGGGCGTCCAGGGGCCGCCAGCGCGCGCCCGGAAGGCCAGACTGGCGGCGTTTCAGCGTCTCCTCGACGTCCGGCGGCAGGGTCAGGGCGGTGAACAGGCGCAACATGCGACCGAAGGTAGCGGCAGGAACCGCGCCCTCCAAGTCCGGTTTTCCTTGCAGTGGAGCCTGTGGCTCACGATATTCGAGCCCTGTGATCGGAGAAGTCTCTCCGGCCAATCGGAGAAAGCACGTCGCCATGAGCGATTTCAACAACGGCTACGCCCGCCCCCTGCCGCAGACGGCCGACATGTCGGTGGACGCCGGCCTGCGCGGCTTCATGCTGGGCGTCTACAACAAGCTGGCCCTGGGCCTCGTGGTCGCGGCGGCCCTGGCCTATGTCACCGGCAATGTGCCGGCGGTGCAGCAACTGCTGTTCGGCGTGACGCCGGACGGCCGCGTCGGCCTGACCATGCTGGGCATGATCGTCCAGTTCTCGCCGCTGGTGCTGCTGTTCGGCTCGATGTTCTTCATGAAGAACCCGACGGCGAAGGGCGTGAATCTGCTGTACTGGGCCGTGGTCGCCTCGATCGGCGCGGGCCTGGGCGTCCTGTTCCTGCGCTATACCGGCGCCTCGCTGGCCTCGACCTTCCTGGTCACGGCGGCGGCCTTCGGCGGTCTGAGCCTGGTGGGTTACACCACCAAGAAGGACCTGACGGCCATGGGCACCTTCCTGATCTTCGGCGTGATCGGCCTGATCGTCGCGATGATCGTCAACATGTTCATGCAGTCGGGGACCCTGTACCTGATCATCTCGGGCCTGGGCGTGCTGATCTTCGCGGGTCTGATCGCCTATGACACCCAGCGTCTGAAGATGACCTACTACGCCCTGGGCGGCGACCAGAACGCCATGGGCGTGGCCACGGGCTTCGGCGCCCTGAGCCTGTTCATCAACTTCGTGAACCTGTTCCAATTCCTGCTGGCCTTCATGGGCGGCAACCGGAACTAAGACCTGTCGCAAGACGGATGCGGAAAGGGCCCCTCGCGGGGCCCTTTCTTTTTGCGGCATAGTGTTTACGCCTTGGCTCGACCAAATGGGGGTGAGCGATGTGGAAACGCGGACGGTGCTTGGCTGGGCTTGTCGCAAGCTTGCTCATGACGTCGTCGCTCGGGGGGTGCCTGACATTGGCCGCCATTCAGAGGGCCAATGAGGAACGAGAAGTTTCGCAACGTTTGCATGCGGGGGCCGTCGAGCAATCCTGGTTCGAACGCGAGGGATTTCCACTTTCGGGCAATGTCGAGGTGAAGACTCCTACAATCGTTGCGACGCCGGACGGCTCTCGGCCGGTGGAGCCGGAAACTCTGACCTGCGAGGGGCTGTCCGCCAGACTGATCCCAGACACGCCGCATCATCGCTGGGTTCTGGAACATCGATTTGGCTTTGCGCTGGAGCCCGGCGGCGAGTGGCGAAGCGGCGTTCCGGGGCTGCATCGCTGGGCTTGGCCGGAAAGCCCAGCCTATGTCCAAGATGTCGAATGCGGTTCCGGCGGCGTGTTCAGCTTTCCGAAGATACCCGACGGGCGGTACTTCTTCATGGCGGGTCTCAACTCACCTTCTTATGATTCCGCGAGTCGAGTGGATTTCGTCCTGAAACCCCTAGTCGTTTCGGGCGGGCGTCGACGCCCGCAGTTGATAGTCGTCATGGAGTACGGGGCCGTCTCGCGGCCGTCGAAGAAATAGGCCCGTCTTAATCCACCACCTGGAACTTCCGGCCGTCGAACACCCGCAGGACTTGGGCCAGGTCGCGGCCGCGTTTGAGGATCTGGCCGCCTTCGCCGATGATCGCCCACTGGCCCTGGCGCACCTGGAGCGCCGGGCGTTTCTCGATGCGGTAGAAGGGGGCGTCGCCCGACCGGCGGAAGACGGCGACCTCGGCGAAGTCCTTGTGGCCGACCATGGCGTAGTCGCGCCATTCCCCCTGGGCGACCATGCGGCCATAGACCCGCAGGATCAGGTCCAGCTCGCGCCGTTCAAAGAAGACCGTGCCGGATTGGGGCTGGGCCTCGTGCGGGGTCATGCTCATGGTCTGAACTTAGTCGCCCCGGCGAGCGGCGCCAGAGGGGTCTGGCGGGGAAGAAAACGCCCGCGACACCAAATGGCCCTGTTTCGGTCCTTCGCCCGCCCGTTTGGAAGGCGAGATACCGATCATCGGCTCGTCGGAGTTCGGAAGCGTCCGGATCCTGAACAGCCCCCCCAGCCCCCTGGATGTTTCCACAAAGGGCTCCGGCGGCCGATGCTTCCTCCAAGCGAGCGCCCGCCTTGCCGATCCCCTCCCCCTCCCAGGCAAGGCGGGTGTTTCTTTCTGGAGCCAGGCTCGGGTCGGATGCGCCACGGTCGGCGCCCGACCCGAAGCCTTTAGGCCGCGCCCTCAGGCCGTAAGAGGGATTTCCAGGTTCACCGTCACCGTATCGCCATTGCGGCGCGCCTCGACCGCGGTCGCGCCCGCCGATCCGCGCAGGGCCTCGGCCGCCGCGCGGGCGTCTGCGACCGGGGCGCCCCCGACTGAAGTAATGATGTCGCCGGCGATCAGTTCGCCCTGGGCCGCCGCCGAGCCGCCCTCGACAGCGACGACCTGAACCTCGCCATCGAGGTCGCGCAGGGTGGCGCCGTAAGCCAGCACCCGGTCCGCGCCGATATGGACCGCGCCCTCGACGGGGGTCGCAACCGTCAGGGCGGTCGTGGCCTCGTGCCCGGCGCGCAGATAGACCACGTTCAGGCTGGACCCCGGCGCGGCGACGCCGACCGTGGCGTTGACCGACCCGGCGTTGGCCACCGGCCGGCCCTGGATGCGGGTGACGACGTCGTCGTCGCGCAGGCCTGCCCGTTCGGCCGGCGAGCCGGGGGCCACGTCGGCGACCACGGCCCCGCGCACGATGCCCAGCCGCATCTCGCGGGCGCGTTCGGCGGTCAGGGAGGCGAAGATGGCCCCGGTCTCGCCGCGCTTGACCTCGCCGTGGGCGCGCAGCTGGTCGGCGACATACAGCATGATCCGCGTGGGCACGGCGAAGGCGATGCCGTCATTGCCCCCGCCCATGCCGCCCGACAGGATCGAGGTGTTGATCCCGATCAGCCGCCCCCGGCTGTCCAGCAGCGGCCCGCCCGAATTGCCCGAGTTCACGGCCGCGTCGGTCTGGATATAGTCCTCGACGGCGTCGCCCAGGCCCGAACGGTTCAGGCCCGAAATGACCCCCATGGTCAGGGTCTGGTCCAGGCCCAGCGGATATCCGACCGCAAAGGCCAGGTCGCCGGTCCGCAGGGTGTCGGAATCGACCGTCTGGACCTGTTTCAGGTTCAGCGGCCGGCCGTCGGGCACGATCTTCAGCACGGCGATGTCGGTGGCCTTGTCCGCCCCGACCAGGACGGCGTCGAACAGGCGGCCGTCGGTCAGGTCGACGGTGAATTTCCGCCCGTTCTCGACCACGTGGTTGTTGGTGATCAATATGCCCTGGGCCGCGTCGACGATGACGCCCGAGCCCGAGGCGTAGGGTTTGGGATCGTCGGCGTCCGAGCTGGGGCCGCGCGACTGGCCCAGGGTCGTCACCTGGACCACGGCGGGCAGGGAGGCCTCCAGGCCGGCGGCGAAACTGAAGACTCCGCGCCGGGCGTCATAGGGAAGATAGCTGGGGCCGGACTGCGCCGGAGACTGCGCAAGGACCGGACCGGCGAAGGCCAGCAGAGCGGCCGCAAGAGCGAGGGTCGAGGCGGCCGTGGAGCGAAGCGTCATCGAGATTTCCTTGATCGAGACGCGACTCTAGCCCGAGTTCTCGCGCATGACGATGGGCTCGGCGGCGGCTTGTTTCGGGCGGTTGCAAAACAAGGCTTGCGTCAGGCCCGCTCCCACATGACCATCGGCGTTCGCGAACACCCGGAGCCGCCGCATGAGCCAGACGACGATCGACCGCGCCCGCTCGGGTTCGACGGCGTTCGACCGCCTGTTCCGCGAGCACCCCCGCCAGGTCGGCGAGACCTATCTCCAGCATATGGCCGCCTCGGCCGTCTTCGGTTTCCGCCTGCTGCGGCTGGCCGGCGCCGCCTTCGCCCATGCCCTGATCCCTGGCGTGCACAAGACCACAGTCTCCACCGCCGTGCGCTGCATGGCCCAGGAAATGGGCGGCCGGGCGGAAGAGGCGAAACTGACCCGGATGCGCGATGCTGGGGTGTGGGACGTGGGGCTCTAGTCGGGTCGGGAACCGCCCGGCCATGCAATTGCCGGGGTTCGTGCTATATAGGCCGGCTAAACCGCATCCAGGATCGCCGCCTTGAGCATCACGCTCGATCTTTCCCGTGTCTCCAACGCGCCCGCTTTGAAGGCCCCCGTCAACCTGTCCGGTCTGACGCGCGCGGGCCTGCGCCAGGCGCTGATCGACGCGAACGTCTGTCCGCCCGAAAAGGCCAAGATGCGCGCCAGCCAGGTGTGGAGCTGGATCCACCACTACGGCGTCACCGAGTTTTCGGCCATGAGCAATGTGGCCAAGGACATGCAGGCCAAGCTGGCCGAGCATTTCACCCTGGCCCGGCCCGAGATCGTCGAACGCCAGGTGTCGAAGGACGGCACCCGCAAATGGCTGATCCGCACCGCCCCGGGCATCGAGATCGAGACCGTCTATATCCCCGACGTGGGCCGGGCCGGCGCCCTGTGCGTGTCCAGCCAGGTCGGCTGCACCCTGAACTGCACCTTCTGCCACACCGGCACGCAGAAGCTGGTCCGCAACCTGACCGCCGCCGAGATCGTGGCCCAGGTCCAGGTCGCCCGCGACGACCTGGAGGAATGGCCGTCTCCGAAAGAAGACCGCCGCCTGTCCAACATCGTCTTCATGGGCATGGGCGAGCCGCTCTACAATCTGGACCATGTCGCCGACGCCATCGACATCATCTCGGACAATGAGGGCATCGCCCTGTCGCGTCGGCGGATCACGGTCTCGACCTCGGGCGTGGTGCCGCAGCTCGACGCCCTTGGCACGCGCACGGCGGCCATGCTGGCCATCAGCCTGCACGCCACCAACGACGCCCTGCGCGATGTCCTGGTGCCGCTGAACAAGAAATATCCGCTGGACCAGCTGATGGCGGGCATCCGGGCCTATCCGGGCCTGTCGAACGCGCGGCGGGTGACGTTCGAATACGTCATGCTGAAGGGCGTCAACGACAGTCCCGAAGAGGCGCGGGCCTTGCTGAAGCTGATCGAGGGCATTCCGGCCAAGATCAACCTGATTCCGTTCAACCCCTGGCCGGGCGTCGAATACGAATGCTCGGACTGGAAGACGATCGAGCGTTTCGCCGCCATCCTGAACAAGGCCGGCTACGCCAGCCCCATCCGCACGCCGCGCGGCCGCGACATCCTGGCCGCCTGCGGCCAGCTGAAGTCCGAGAGCGAGAAGGTGCGGGCGAGCGCGCTCAGGAAGGCGGAGCAGGCGGCGGGGGCGGAAGCGGCCTGAACGGACGATTGTAGACCATCCACCAAGCGACATAGCCTGCGGCCGCGCCGGGAAAAATGAGCAGGTATGGCGGAACGATAGGCCAGAGAATCCACTGGGCCAGACTCGCGCTGGGCGCGCCAATCACGGCCCCGACCAAAGGCGAGCGCAGCCCCATTCTGTGCGTCATGGCCCAGGCTGGCCAGCCCACCATCACGATGCCGATGAGAAAGACGGGCGTAGCCACGCTGAAGACGAGGATTATCCCAATCAGCCAAGCGAAGAGGTGTGTCGGATAGTCCGTTGCTGAAAGCTGATCCCACATGGCCAAAAAAACGAGTTGACCCGAAAAGCTGGCTCCGCCCGCGACCGCTCCGAAGATTAAGGCGCGAAACAGATGGTCGAAGGGAATGCGCTCGCGGTTCATGCCGAAGCTCGCCCTAACTGAGCCGCCCGCTCCGTCATCGTCGCCGGCGTCCGCACGTCCCAGGCCAGACCCAGCCGTTCCAGCAACTGGATGAACCGGAACCCCCAGTCGCTCTGGCCGGGATAGAGGCCGATCTTCGCCGAGCCCGGATAGGCGTGGTGGTTGTTGTGCCAGGCCTCCCCCATGGTCGGGATGGCGGCCCAGGGCACGTCATGGGCCTGGACGCCCGCCTCGCGCACCAGCCAAGTCTGCGGGCCTCGACGGTGGGCCAGATGGCCGACGAACCAATGGCCGATGACGCTGGCCGAGACCCGGGCGCAGACGCCCCAGACCACGAAGCCCCAGCCGCCCATCAGCCACAGCGCCGCTGCGACAGGAAGCTGTTGCAGCATCCAGGTCCGTTCCAGGAACCGATAGAAGGGATCGCAGCCGATCCGGCCCAGATCGAAACGCGGCGGTCGTTCCAGCACCAGCCGGCAGTGCATCTGCCACCAGGCGTCGACCGCCATAGGCCGCCGGTGGGCCAGATAGTCGTGGCAGGCGGTCTGGCGCTGGGCCCAGTCGCGCATGTCGTGGCTGCGGATCATCCAGAAGGGACCGCTCATGCCGACCAAGGTCCCGAACCAGACCAAAACCCGCTCGAGCCACAGCGGGCATTCGAAGCTGCCGTGGATCAGCCGGCGATGGAATCCGACCGAATGGCCCAGCAGCAGGGTCGCCCCCGTCGTGACCACGAAGGCCGCGACAGCGGCCAGGCTGAAGGTCATGGCGCCGAAGATCAGGGTGGCCGCGAGCATGCCGCCGTTCCACAGCGAATGAAGCGGGTCCCAGACCACCCGACCCTCGGTCGGGCTGCAGCCGGGTGTCGCGACCAGGCTGTTCACGGCGCAGGGATCATGGTGGTGCATGTCGCGCCTCCCGGTAGGTAGTTAGGTAATCACTTAAACACCGAAATGAGTCACTGGCAAGCGGTTAGCAAATCGCTTAAATACCGCCCTATGCAACGCGTGTTCGAAGCCCTTTCCAGTCCCGTCCGTCGCAAAATCCTAGCCTATCTTGCCCACGCGGACCTGACCGCTGGCGAGATCGCGGCCAAGTTCGAGATCTCCAAGCCGGCGGTGTCCCAGCATCTGTCGGTGCTGGAGGTCGCGGGTCTGGTGACCAGCGAAAAGAAGGGCCAGTACGTTCACTACAGCCTGGCGCCCGACCAACTGACCAACACCCTGAACGGCTATGTCCAGGAGGTCTGCCCGGTCGCCAAGCCGCTGAAACGCGAGAGCGCGGCCCTGGCCAAGGCGCGAGCGAACACGCCGAAGGACGACGGTCTGTAATCTTTCGTCACAAGGTGTTGCTTCGCCGCGCTTGCGGATTGGGGCGGCAATCGGGCAAGGCGTGTGGATATGGACCCATCACTGTCCGACGTTCTGTCCAGCGCCGAGGTGCAGGCTTTCGCCTCGGGCTTTCCGGTCATGGTCATGCACCTGGCCGTCACCCTGCTGCTGCTCGCAGCGGGGGCGGCGATCTACGCCATGCTGACGCCGTGGAAGGAGATCGCCCTGATCCGCGAGGGCAATCCGGCCGCCGCCGTGGCCTTCGCCGGGATATTGGTTGGTCTGGCCATTCCGCTGGCGGTGTCCCTGTCGGTCTCGACCTCGGTTCGGGACATCACCATCTGGGGGGTGGCGACCCTGGTGCTGCAACTGCTGGCCTTCCGGGTCGTGGACCTGATGCTGCACGGCCTGCCGCAGCGGATCAAGGACGGCGAGGTCTCGGCCGCCGTGGTCCTGGTGGGGGCCAAGCTCGCCACGGCCGTGATCCTGTCCGCCGCCCTGACCGGCTGATCGGCGGGCTGACCCATGCAATTCCCCCGCCTGCCGGACTGGGCCATCTACAGCGCGGTCGCGGGCGTGCTGCTGGCCGTGTCGCTGGGCCGGCGCGAGAACGCCGACGCTCCGCCCGCGCCGCCGCCGCCGGACGAGATCGAGGGCGCCCTGCTGGGACCCGTCACCCCCTTCGATGCGGCCGTCACCCTGGACGCGCCGGACACGCCGTTCAGGCCCCGCTCCGGCACCGCCTTTTCCATCGCCGGGCGCGGCCGCTGGATCACCGCCCGCCATGTGGTCGAGGGCTGTCGTCGCCCGGCCCTGGTGATCGGCGGCGGCCGGGCCGTGGCCGCCGACGTGCGCCTGGCGCCCCGCGCCGACGTGGCGCTGCTCATTACCGACGGCGGCCCGCCCGCCCTGCCGGTCGCCGCCCAGACGCCGCTGCGCAAGGGCCAGCGCGCCTTTCATCCCGGCTTCCCCCAAGGGCGGGCCGGCGAGGTGACCTCGCGCCTGCTGGGTCGCGAGACCCTGAAGGTGTTCGGGCGCGGCGCCCGTGACGAGCCGGTCCTGGCCTGGGCCGAGGTCGGACGCACCGACGGACTGGAGGGCACCCTGTCGGGTCTGTCGGGCGCGCCGGTGATGGATGGACGCGGCCGCGTCCTGGGGGTCACTATCGCCGAGGCCCCGCGCCGGGGGCGAATCTACACCACGGCGCCGGAATCCTTCGCTCCCGCCATTCGCGGCGAACAGCGCGCGGACGAGGTGGCGCTGGGCGAGCCGGTGACCATCGACAACTATGGCCGGGTGGCGGATGCCCTGCGGCGGGACCTGCGCGTGGCGCAGGTGGTGTGTCTGTCGGTTTGAGGCGGGCCGTTAACCCGTCATCCTCGGGACAAGCCCGAGGATGACGGGGTCTAGATGGCCGCCTTTATTTCAGCGCGCCGCTGTTCAGGTTCAGGTCCCCGGCCTCGATGACCTCCAGGTTCGGGTGTTTGGCGCGCAGGGCGTCGAGGAACAGCGAACCGTCGCCGACGATCACCAGGCTGGCGCGATTGACCGGCAGGTGGTCGGCGAAGGCGGCCTGGACCTGTTCCGGCGTCACGGCGCGGACGCGGCCGGCGTAGTCGGCCAGATCGCTCATCGGCAGGTCGTACAGGGCCAGGTTGGCGACCAGGGCGCCCAGGCCGTCGACCGTCTCCAGCGAGCGGCCGAAGCCGCCGATCAGGGTGGCCCGGCGCGGGGCCAGGTCGGTCTGGGTCGGGGTTTCGGCGCCCAGTTTGGCGATCTCGGCCAGGATCAGGTCGGCGACCTCGTCGGCGGTCTCGTTCTTGGTCTGGGCTGAGGCGGTGAAGAGACCCGCGTCGGCGCGGACGCCCAGCGAGGATCCGGCGCCGTAGGACAGGCCGCGCTTGATGCGGATTTCCTGGTTCAGCCGCGACGAGAAGCCGCCGCCCAGCAGGGTGTTGCCCACCGTCAGCGGGAAATAGTCGGCGTCGGTGCGCGACACGCCGCGGATGGCGGCGGTGACGGCGGCCTGACCGGCGCCCGGCTGGTTCACCACCACGATGCGCGGGGCCAGGGCCTGACCTGCGGGATTGGCGGCGCCGGCGGGCGCCGTCCCGGCCGGGCGCCAGTCGCCGAACGCCTGTTGCGCCAGGGCGCGGGCGGCGGCGGGGGTGATGTCGCCCGAGAAGACCAGGGTGGCGTCCGACGGCCGATAGCGGGCGGCGTGGAAGGCGGCGACGTCGGCGGGGGTGATGGCCGGCACCGTCTGTGGCGTGAGCGTCGCGCCATAGGGGGCGTCGCCATAGATGACGCGGCCCACGGTCATGCTGGCGATGGAGCTCGGCTGGCTGAGCGCGACGCGCAGGCCGTCCAGGGCCTGGGCCTGCTGACGCTCAAGCTCCTCGGCGGCGAAGACCGGGTTCTTCACCAGATCGGCCATCAGGGCGACCGTCGCCGGGAAGGCGTTGGCCGGGGCGTTGGCGTAGACATTGGTGAAGTCCACGCCGGCGCCGGCGCCGACCGAGGCGCCCAGTTGTTCGATCTGGGTCGCGATCTCGGGCGCCGTCCTGGTCTTGGTGCCCTGGGTCAGCAGGGCGGCGGTCATGGCGGCGATCCCGGCCTTGCCCGCCGGATCGTCGGCCGAGCCGGCGTCGAAGCTGAGACGGGCCGACACCAGCGGCAGGCCGTCGGTTGGGGCGACCAGAACGCGCAGGCCGTTGTCGAGACGGAAGTCGGCGACGCTGGGCGTGGCCGGGGCCACTTCGGCTCCCGGCTGCGGCAGGGGCGTGCGCTGGGCCTCGGGCAGCAGGACGGCGGGGGTTCCGGCCGGCGCCAGGTCGGCGACCTTGACCGGGGCGTCGACGTTCATCTTCTGAACCGAGGGCGGGTTCTGCTCGTCGGCGGCCAGATAGCGGATCGTCGCCTGGCGCTGCGGCGTCAGATATTTGCGCGCCACGCGCTGGATGTCGGCGACCGTGACGGCCTGGATCTGGGCGATCTCGCGGTCGGCGGCGGCGGCGTCTCCGGTGTTGATCAGGGCGAAACCCAGCGCCGTGGCGCGGTCGTCCACCGTCTCGCGGCTGCGCAGGGCGTCGGCGACGATCTCGTTCTTGGCCTCGGTCAGTTCGGCGGCGGTGACGGGGGCGTCGCGCAGCTTGGCGATCTCGGCGTTCAGGGCGGCCACGCCCTCTTCGGCCGTATGGCCCTGGGCCATGATGGCCAGGGCGGTCAGATTGCCGGCCTGTTGGGCGAAGTCGGGGGTCGAGCCGATCTGGGCGGCGATCTGCTGATCATAGACCAGCGACCGGTACAGGCGGCTCGACTCGCCGGTGGACAGGATGCCGTCCAGCACGGTCAGGGCGGCCCGGTCGGCGTCGGCGTATTTGACCGTCGGCCAGCCGACGACAGCGGTGGGCAGGGGCACGTTGGGCGCATAATAGGTGGCGTCGCGCGGACCGGTCGGCTCGGGCTCGACGACATTATTGGCCGGCAGGGGCGTGGTCGGGTTCTTCAGCGGGGCGAAATACTGGTCGATCCAGCGGTCCAGCTGGGCCTGGTCGAAATTGCCCGCCACGATCAGATAGGCGTTGTCGGGCCGGTAATAGGTGGCGTGGAAGCGCAGCACGTCGTCCAGGGACGAGGCCTCGAGCTCCTCGATTGAGCCGATGCCGGCGCGGCGATAGGGGCTCTCCTGATACAGGGTCTCGGGCACGAACAGGCCGAACAGCCGGCCGTAGGGATTGGCCAGGATGCGCTGGCGGTATTCCTCCTTCACCACGTCGCGCTCGGCGACGAAGGTCGGCTCGTCCACGACCAGGGAGCCCATCCGCTCGGCCTCGGCGAACAGCATCCGCTGCAGGTGGTTGGCCGGAACCGTTTCGAAATAGGCGGTGGTGTCGTCGGCGGTGAAGGCGTTGTTGGACCCGCCCACGTCCTCGGTCAGCCGGTCGAAGGTCTCGGGCGGCAGGTTCTTGGTCGCCTTGAACATCAGGTGTTCGAACAGGTGGGCGAAGCCCGAGCGGCCGGCCGGATCATCCTTGGACCCGACCTTGTACCAGACCTGGACCGTCACGTTCGAGGTGTCGGCGTCGCGCGCCGTATAGACCTCAAGCCCGTTCGGCAGCACGCGCTTGGCGAAGCCAAGCGGCGGCACGACCACGCCCTGGGCGGCTTGGACAGCGGCGGGCGCTGGGGCCGGGGCGGCGAAGGCGGGGCCGGCCAGCCCCAGCAGCAGGGCCGAGGCGGCGACGGTAAGGGACAGGCGGAATTTCATGCGGCTCTCCAAGGCCCGGAACGCCGGGCGGCTGGACCGTATCAGCGATTGCCCGCAACGCACCTTACAGAGCTGTAATCTTCAGCGTCCGAACACCTCGACGCCGATATCGCCGGCGGACATCAGCCAGGCGCGCTTCATGCCCTGGCTGTTGAAGGGGCAGGCGATGTTTCCGGCGGCGTCGAGGGCGATCATTCCACCGTCGCCCCCCATCGCGCCGATCTCGTCGATGACGGCCTGGGTGGCGGCGGCCAGGGTCTGGCCGGCGGCGACGCGCCAGGCGACCTGGGCGGCGGCGGCGACGCGGATGAAATATTCGCCCTGGCCGGTGCAGGAGGTCGCGGCGTGGCCGTCGGCCCAGGTTCCGGCGGCGGGGATCGGGGTGTCGCCGACGCGGCCCGGCATCTTGCCGAAGACCCCGGCGGTCGAGGTGGCGGCGGCGAGGCGGCCCCGGCTGTCCAGCACGCAGGCGCCGACCGTGCCGTGGCTGAGGGTTCCGGGCGGATGATTGTCCTCGCCCTGGCCGGCGCCGGTGTACCAGGCGGCCTCGTCGGCGATGGGCTCAAGCCCCTGATCGTGCGCGAACAGGGCCGCGCCCTCGCCGACCAGCATGACGTGGGGCGTGCGGTCCATGACGGCGCGGGCGGCGACGACGGGGTTGCGGAAGCCTTGCAGGGCGGCGACCGACCCGGCGCGCTTGGTCGATCCGTCCATCAGGCTGGCGTCCAGCTCATAGGCGCCGGCCAGATTGGGAGAGGCGCCCTTGCCGGCGACATAGAGGCCGGAATCCTCGAGCATGGTCACGGCCGCCACGGCCACGTCCAGGGCGCTGTCGCCCGCGTCCAGCCGCGCCTTCATGGCTTCGACCACCTGGCGCATGTGCACGACCTCGGCGTCATAGTTGCGTTCGCGCCGGGCGCCGGCGCCGCCGTGGAGGATGAGGGCGGTCATGTCGTCTTCCTGAGCCTGCTTCTGTCGCCTCTTTCAATCGGGCGTGGCGCTCTTTAGCGTTGGGATGAAGGCCGCGCCATGTCGGCTTGTCCAATAAACCAACGGCCTCAAGTCGTGCGAAGCGCGCTAGGCCAAGGAGGAATAATGCGCGCTGTCTTGTCCAAGGCTCCTGGCGGTCCCGAAACCCTGGTGGTGGAAGACGTGCTCGATCCCACGCCCAAGGCGGGCGAGGTGGTGATCGAGGTCAAGGCCGTGGGGATCAACTATCCCGACACGCTGATCATCGAGGACAAATACCAGTTCCGTCCCGAACGGCCGTTCTCGCCCGGCGCCGAGGTCGCCGGCGTGGTCGAGGCGGTGGGCGAGGGCGTCAAGGGCGTGGCCAAGGGCGACCGGGTCATCGCCGTGCCCGGCTGGGGCGGGCTGGTGGAGCGGCTGGCGGTGCGGGCCGAGACGGTCATTCCCATTCCCGAGGCCATGAGCTTCGAAGAGGCCGCGGCCCTGATCATGACCTATGGCACCAGCTATTACGCCCTGAAGGACCGGGCGAAGCTGCAGCCGGGCGAGACCCTGCTGGTGCTGGGCGCGGCCGGGGGGGTGGGCGCCGCCGCGGTCGAACTGGGCAAGGCCATGGGGGCGCGGGTCGTGGCCGCCGCCTCGACCAATGACAAGGTCCAGTTCGCTTTGGACCTGGGGGCCGACAACGGCCTGATCTATCCAACCGGGCCGATGGACAGGGCGGCGCAGAAGGAACTGTCGGGCGAGTTCAAACTGGCGACGGGGCGAGACGGGGCCGACGTGGTCTATGACGCGGTGGGCGGCGACTACGCCGATCCGGCGCTACGGGCCATGGACTGGAACGGGCGCTATCTGGTGGTCGGCTTCCCGGCGGGAATCCCGTCCCTGCCGCTGAACCTGACCCTGCTGAAGTCGGTGTCGGTGATCGGCGTCTTCTGGGGCGCGGCCGTCGCGCGTGATCCGAAAGGCCACGCCGCCAATATGGCCGAGCTGATGCAGATGTACGCCGAGGGCAGGATCAAGCCGCGCGTGTCAAAGACCTTCCCGCTGGAGAAGGCCGGAGAGGCGATCAAGGCGCTGGGCGACCGTCAGGCTCTGGGCAAGATCGTTGTGACGGTGGGGGATTGAGTCACCTTCTCCCCTTGCGGGAAAAGGTGGCCCGAAGGGCCGGATGAGGGGTTTGTGCGAAACGGCGAGGCCGGCGCGACCCCTCGCCCGACCGCGCCAGGACGACGGCTGACGCCGCCGTGCGCGGTCTCCCTCTCCCGCAAGGGGAGAGGGGTTGGACTATTTCCCCTTCAGCCGCTGAACCGCGTCCTCCGCCTGGTCGCGGTGGCGGCGTTTGATGTTGGCGCCCAGGGTGGCGATCAGGGCGGCGATCACGGCCGCGTCGTCGGTATAGCCGATACCGGCGAACAGGTCGGGGATCGCGTCGATCGGCATGATGAAATAGGCTAGGCCGGCGAAGATCATGCCCTTGGCGGGCAGGGGCGTGGCCGGGTCGCGCGCGGCGTACCAGGCCGCCAGGGCCTGATCGGCGAAGGGGATGCGGGCGGCCGTGCGCTGGATCTTGGGCCAGAAGCCCTTGGCGACGCGCACCTCGTTGACCTTGACCACAGAGGGCACGAGGGCCTTTCGCGGATCCAGGGCGTCGACGGGTTTGGCTTTGGCGCTCATGGCCGCTAAATCCTCAAACGAAACTCAGGTTCAGTACAACATAGGAATGACCGGGATGAAACTCGACAGCACCATTTCCGCCGTGGTCACGGGCGGCGCCTCGGGTCTGGGCGAAGGCACGGCGCGCGCCATCGCCGCCACCGGGGCCAAGGTCGCCCTGTTCGACCTGAACGCCGAGAAGGGCGAGGCCATCGCGGCCGAGATCGGCGGCGTCTTCTGCCAGGTGGACGTCACCGACGACGCCTCGGTGGCCGCCGCCTTCGCCAAGGCCCGCGCCGCCCACGGCCAGGAGCGGCTGACCGTCAACTGCGCCGGCATCGCCACCGGCATGAAGACCGTCTCGCGCAAGAAGGACACCGGCGAGATCAAGGCCCACGACATGGCCCAGTTCGAACGCACGGTGCGGGTCAATCTGTTCGGCACCTTCCGCGTCCTCTCGCAGTCGGCGGCTGGAATGGTGACGCTGGAGCCGATGGCGGACGGCGAGCGCGGCCTGATCGTCAATACGGCCTCGGTGGCGGCCCAGGACGGCCAGATCGGCCAGGCGGCCTATTCGGCGTCCAAGGGCGGGGTCTACGCCATGACCCTGCCGATCGCGCGGGATCTGGCCCAGGAAGGGGTGCGCTGCAACACCATCCTGCCCGGCATCATGTGGACGCCGATGATGGCCGGGATGGACCAGAAGATCCAGGACGCCCTGGCCGCCGCCATCCCCTTCCCCAGCCGCCTGGGCACGCCCGCCGACTACGCCTCCCTGGTGCTGGAGCTGGCGCGCAACGTCTATATCAACGGCGAGTGCATCCGCCTGGACGGGGCTATCAGACTGGCGCCGCGCTGAGGCGCGGGGGGCGCTACGCTCGCGACGCGTTCCCGCCTTCGCGGGAATGACGAAGCTCGCTGCTTGAGCGCCAAGGGCGTGTGGGGTGCTGAAACGGTCCGAGAAATTGGGCTCAAGCAGCACGAAGTGCGATAGCCCAAAAAAAGGGGTTGCGGCCTGCCGCAACCCTCCGCTATACGCCCCCTCCTCGACGGGGAGCGCACCTAGCTCCTACGGAGTGCGGGCGTAGCTCAGTGGTAGAGCACAACCTTGCCAAGGTTGGGGTCGAGAGTTCGAATCTCTTCGCCCGCTCCAGTCGAGATTGCTAAGGCAATCAAGAGGTTAGGCAGGGGCGGTCCTTCGGGATCGCCCCCCTCCTTTTTTCCCGCCGCTACCACCCCGCTACCAAAAACTTTTCGGGCGTCTAGCGCTGGCTTGCTACTATCGGGTGAACTTCCATGAAATCCGCTGGACTCTGCTGAAAAAGCGAGCCGCCGTGTCCGCGAACGGTGGGTGGTGAACAAAATCGTGAGCACACTTGAAGTGGCAGCGCTCAATGCGCTTTTCAGAACCGCGCCACCCAGCACGTTCACATCGGTTGTCTTGCGCTTCACGCAATGTCGTATGCACACAGCCGATCGGTTCTGAAGGCCGAACCCCACACATTGCCGGACCAAGCGGGCGGACATATTTGACGAGTATGGCCATGCTATAGGCCAATGATCGACGATGCGCGCCATCGACTAAAGGGCTTCCGCCTTCAGGCGCGCGACGATCCTCATCTGGACGGCAGGCCTATGCCGGACGCGCAATCGCTTCACACCCTTCAACTGATCCGCAAGGGCGTACTTGCGGTCGGCATCCTGGCGGTTGTCATCCTGGCGGTCTTCACGGGGGAAAGGCTCTGGTCAGATGCGGTGCATGCGGGCTTTCGGGCCGCCGGCCTCGTGATGATCGGGATCGCCATCGTTGGACGGGCCTGGTGCTCGCTCTATATCGGAGGCCGCAAGGCCGCCGAGATAGTGGATCGCGGCCCTTATTCCGTAACCCGCAACCCTCTCTATCTGTTCAGCTTCATCGCGGCGCTCGGTATGGGTCTTCAGACCGGCAGTCTGGTTCTGGCGGGGCTGTTCGTGCTTGTGGCTGTAGGTGTCTTCTTCGCCACGGTGAAGCGTGAGGAGGCCTGGCTTCAGGCCCGCTTCGGCGAAGCCTACAGTGAGTATCGGCGTCGCACGCCCCGGTTCTGGCCGCGGCTCTCGGCCTGGCGAGACCTTGAGACGCTTCAGATCCGACCAGACCGGTTCGTGATGACCCTGAAGGACGGTTCGGTCTTTCTTCTGGCCGTACCGATTTTCGCCTTCGTGGCCTGGCTGCAGTCGAAGGGCTGGGTGAATGCCGTCATCACGCTGCCCTGAGCCAATGACACCGGTACCGGCAACCACAAACGGGCGGCCTCCAAGCCTGGCTGTTCACCGCGAGAGTCCGGCATGAGCACCTACACCGTGTTTCCATTCAAGTCGTCCGGCGTTGCGCCGAGCGTCTACTGGATCGAACAGGGCGACGATGTCCTGGCGGCGGCTGAGGGCCTGAGGCTGCTGGCCGACCACCAAAGCGCCGTCCGCGTGACGGTCTGGCGAGGGGAGGCCCTGGTCTTCAGTGGTCCCTCCGCCGAATGCGCCGCGTGGCTCTCGAGCGAGCCTCAACGCCGCTCAGACTGTCCGGCGATCTCCCACCCGGACCAACTCTGCAGCACAGACTGCGGACGACTGCGCCTCGATGTTGGCTGACGTCTGTCTTGGACAAGACGTCAACGGTTCGGGGGCTGCTGCCCCGGTTGCCTCTTCTCCGTCAGCGCCCCGGGACCTTCGCCAGCCTCTGGTCGTCGTCACCCAGACCTTGACCTGAATCAAGGTGTCGTCGCGCACCCGACCTAAGGTGCGTGTGGCTCGATCGGGGCTGCGACGGGTTTGATGATGTGGACGTGACATGGCCCGGCCTCGATCAGGATGAGGCCGACCGACGGCTCCTGTCCGCAGGTCCGAACATCCCTTCTCCTGTGCGCGCCCGCAGCCTGGGCAGGATTCTGCTTTCGACCCTGCAAGAACCGATGTTCCTGCTGCTGGTCGTTGCGGCCGGGCTGTATCTGTTTCTGGGCAGCCTCGCCGAGGGTCTCTTTCTGACCCTTGCCGCGGTCGGGACGATCAGTCTGGTCGTAGTGCAGCAAGCGCGGAGCGAAAGCGCTATGAAGGCGCTGCGCGACCTGTCCGAACCGACCGCCAGGGTCATGAGATCCGGTGTCGCGTGCACGCTCGCCATCGACCGGCTGGTTCAGGGCGACATCCTGCTGGTGAGCGAGGGCCAACGCCTGCCCGTCGACGGTCGCCTGGTCGATGGCGACGTGCTGAGCGTGGATGAGTCGACCCTGTCGGGAGAGTCCGCCCCGGTCATCAAGACCGTGCGCCAGGCGATCTCGGATCCGGACGGCGCCGGCGACGCCGTGTTTTCCGGCACGCTCGTCGTGTCCGGCCAGGGCGTGGTCGAAGTGCTGGAGACCGGGCCGCGGACGAGATTGGGTCAGATCGGAACCTCGCTGGCCGCCATTGCGCCTGACCGGACGCGACTGGAGAGGTCGACTGGACGCCTGGTCGCCCTGTTCGGCTTTCTGGCGGTTGTGCTCAGCGCCACGGTCGTCCTGGCCTACGGGCTGATGCGGGGCGACTGGATCGAAGCACTTCTCGCAGGCATCACCGTCGCCATCTCGCTCATTCCCGAGGAGTTTCCGACCGTCCTTGCCGTGTTCATCGCGCTGGGCGCCTGGCGTCTGGCGCGCCATCAGGTTCTGGTGCGGCGCGGCGCGGTGATCGAGACCCTGGGATCCGCCACCCTTCTGTGCGTCGACAAGACCGGCACCCTGACCGAGAACCGGATGTCGGTGGCCGAGGTCTGGGTCGAAGGACAGAGTGTCGACGCTTCGGCGGGGCCTTTGCCGCCTGATGCCGGTCTGGTCCTAGATGCCGCTGCATTGGCAAGCGCGTTGCAACCGACCGACCCGATGGACCGCGCCATTCGCGAGCGGTCGCCATCGACGGGCGGCGGGACCGTGACCCGGGCCTGGCCGCTCGAAGCTAAGCGGATGGCTGTGATCCAGACATGGCGGCTTGCTGACGGCAAATCGGCCGCCGCGGCGAAGGGGGCGCCCGAGGCGATCTTCAGCCTGTGCAAGGCGTCGGAGAAGACCCTGGCGCCGGCAAGAGAGGCTCTGGATGCGATGGCGGCCAGAGGGCTCCGCGTCCTGGCTGTTGCAACGGTCCGTCAGGTCGATGCTGGATTCACCGATCCGGATCAGGCCCCCTTCATCTTCAGCGGGCTGATCGGCTTTCTCGATCCGGTGCGAGAGGATGTGCCGGGAGCCTTGCAGGAGGCGCGTCGCGCCGGAATCAGTGTGGCGATGATCACGGGCGACTACCCCGCTACCGCGCTCGAGATCGCGCGACAGGCCGGCGTCGATGTGGACCCTGGCGTGATGACGGGAGACGAGATCGCGGCTTTGTCGCCCGCCGAACTTTCGGAACGCATCCGCACGGTCCGGGTCTTCGCCCGCATCCAGCCTCAGCAGAAGCTGGCGCTGGTCCAGGCCTTCAAGGCGGATGGCGAGATCGTCGCCATGACGGGAGACGGGGTCAACGACGCGCCTGCGCTCCAGGCGGCCGATATCGGGATCGCCATGGGAAAGCGGGGGACGGACGTCGCGCGCGAGGCGGCCGACATCGTGCTGATGGACGACAGTTTCGGCGCCATCGTCGGCGGGGTCCGCCTGGGCCGCCGGATCTTCGCCAATCTTCGTAAGGCGCTGACGTTCATCGTCGCCGTTCATGTGCCGTTGGCCGGTCTTGCTCTGATCCCGATCCTGATGGGCGCGCCGCCCCTGCTTTTCCCGGCCCATGTCGTCTTTCTTCAGCTGATCATCAGTCCGGTCTGCTCCCTGGTCTTCGAGGCGGAGCCCAGCGAAGGCGACGCGATGACGAAGCCGCCCCGTTCCGATACAGCGTCGCTGTTTGGTCCGCGCCAGATCGCGTTCGGGGCCCTGCAAGGGGTGGTCATCCTGTCCGGGGTGCTCGGCTTCTATGTCTGGATGCTCGCTCAGGCGCCGGAAACGGAGGCTCGCGCCGCCGCCTTCATCGCCCTTGCGATCGCGAACATGGTGCTGGCTTTGACGGACTCGGCCACCTCGGGCGTGTCTCTGTTCGATCCACACCGCCGGATCTTCTGGCTGATTTGCGCCAGCGCGGTGATCGTTCTGGGGGGCTGCGTGTCCGTGCCGTTCGTCGAGGATCTGTTCCGCTTTGCCACGCCGTCTGGCGACGCTCTCCTCTTGGCCATTGCCGTTGCGCTCGTCAGCGGAGGCTGGGCCGGCCCCTGGCGGTGGATCGTTCAGCGGGCGCAAGCCACGCCCGGCCCGCTGCGGGAAGCGGGGCCCGTCGTGGCCGGCTGATCCGTCCAGTCCTTGATCTGCCTGAACGACGGACCGCGCCGCGGTCAGGCTGACGTCAGGTTTTCCAACCAGCGTCCATTAAACGGAGGTTTCTATGACCAGCACGGCTCCGAAGGCGATCAGGATCATCAAGACCTGGGACTGGGGCGTCCGCCTGTTCCACTGGCTCCTCGTGGCCGCGATCGCGCTCGCCTTTCTGTCCTCAGAGGAGGGCAGCGCCCTGTCACCCTGGCACGGGTCAGCGGGCTGGGTGGCGGCGATCCTGATCGCCTTCCGGCTCCTCTGGGGTTTTGTGGGCGGGGAACACGCACGCTTCGCAAACCTGATCCGTCCGTCGCGGATGGCGGGCCATGTGAGAGGACTGTTCGCGGGGCGGGTTCATGCATCGCTGGGCCACAACCCGCTGGGCGGGATCGCTGTGATTGTGCTTCTGGCCCTCGTCGCCGCGACCACCTTCACCGGCATCACGGGCGGCGAGGGCGGGCATGAGGCCATCGCCTACATCCTTCTGGCTATGATCGCCCTGCACGTCGTCGCGGTGGTGGCCATGTCGTTCTTGACCCGGGACAACCTGATCGGCGCCATGATCACCGGCAGCAAGAAAACCACTCACTTTCCTAGTGCCTTGGATGCCACCCCGCCGGCGCGCTTGGCCGTTCCCCTCGCCGTTCTCGTCGTGGCGGGGTCCGCCTATGCCGCGACCCGCATCGACCCGCAGGCCTTCACACCGGGCGCGCATGGCGAAGCCGGCGAAGGCGGTGACGGCGGCGAAGCCGGGGAAGCGGACGAAGACTGAACCGGCTTGAGCACAGCCGGGCTAGATGACGGTCCCGAACAGGTGGCCGATGCCGGCGGTCAAACCCATGGCGAAGGCCCCCCAGAAGGTGACGCGAACGATAGCCTTGGCGATACCGGCGCCTCCGACCCTGGCGCCGATGCCGCCCAGCAGGGCCAGCCCGACGAGGGCTGAGCCCGACACCAGGGCGACGAGCAGCGATCCGGGGGCCACGACCACCATCGCCAGCGGCAGGACCGCTCCCACCGAGAAGGTTGCCGCCGAAGTCAGGGCGGCCTGGATCGGGCGCGCCGCCGTATGTTCCGATAACCCCAGTTCGTCCCGCGCGTGCGCCCCCAGCGCATCATGGACCATCAGCTGGCGCGCGACTTCCAACGACACATGCGCATCGACGCCCCGGCTGCGATAGATCGCGGCCAGTTCGCGGGTCTCGGCATCGGGGTCAGCATCGAGCTCGGCGCGTTCGCGTGCCAGATCGGCCGCCTCCGTATCGGCCTGCGAGCTGACCGAAACATATTCGCCCGCCGCCATCGACATTGCGCCGGCGACCAGGCCGGCAACGCCCGCGACGAGGATTCCGGTCTTGCTGGTCTGGGCGGCGGCGACGCCGACGATCAGACTGGCAGTGGACACAAGCCCATCATTGGCCCCCAACACAGCGGCGCGGAGCCAGCCGATCCGGGAGACCAGGTGGCGTTCGGGATGGCGCTCAAGTCGGCTCATGATTGGGTCTCGGTGGAAGGGGAAAAGACGAGGATCAGTTCGGACCGATCCGGCCGGGTCTCGATCCATCCACCATGCGCCGCCATGATGCGCGAGACGATAGCCAATCCCAGACCCGCGCCGCTTGTGCTGGCGTGATCTCCACGGCGATAACGTTGGCTGAGGTCAGCAAGGCGCTCCGGCGTCAGTCCGCCCCCGCCGTCGCTCACCGAAAGCCTCGCGCCCGGGCCGGCCGTAACCGTCACCGTTCCGCTGGACGGCGTCACCCGCAGCCCGTTCTCGACCAGATTTCTAAGCGCGGCGCCGATGGCCTCTCGGCGACCTTTGACTAAGACGTCACCATTGAGTTCCAACGCCACCGACTTGTCGTCCGCGACGGCGAGAGGGGCATACTGCGAGACGATTTCCGTAGCGATTTCGGCCAGATCAACCGAAGTTGCCGACACAGGAGCCGCCGCCTGCGCGTCCAGCTGCGCCAGCACCAGAAGCTGATCGACCAGTCGCGACATCGCCGAAACATCCCGTTTCAACCGCTGGCCCTCGGGCGATTCGAGCCGATCCAGCTCGAGCGCGAGCACGGCCAGCGGCGTTCGCAGTTCATGGGCGACGTCGGCGGCAAAGGCTTCCTGACGGGTCGCGGCTTCATCGAGACGCGAGAGCATACCGTTGACGGCGTCGGCGAAGCCCGTCGCCTCGGCCGGAAAGTCATGCACATCGACCCGGAAACCCTTGTCGGCGGCCTGGGCCGCCTCAATCCGCGCGCCGGCGAGGCTCAGCGGCCGCAGGGATGACCGGATCACCCAAAGCGCAGCCAGGGTCATGGGCACGATCAAGACGAGCATGGGCACCACGACATGGTCGGCGACCTCGTTCGCGATCCCCGCAAACTGGATTTCGTCCCGCCTCGCGCGGGACGACAGGCCGTATTCGACCCCGACGAATAGCAGCAGGATGAAGCCCCCGATGACGCTCATCAGCGCAAACCCGAGCATCAGGCGCTGGAAGATAGAGGGGGTGCGGGTCAAGCGACGGCGTCCCGCATCAGATAGCCCAGCCCACGGACGGTGTGCAGCATTCCTGTGCACCCCGCATCGTCGAGCTTGCGACGAAGTCGGGAGACCGCCACCTCGACGGCATTGGGCGTGACCGGCTCGTTGAATGCATAGAGCGATTCCTCCAACGACCCCCGGGTCACGACCGAACCCGCCCGACGCATCAGCGTCTCCAGAAGGTCGCCTTCACGGCGGGAGAGTTCGATCGGCAGGTCACCGTGCGCGGCCTGGCGCGACGCGACGTTAAAGGCGAGCGCGCCGACGTGAAGCACCGGCGTCATCCGCTGACCGGGCCGCCGCAGGATCGCGCGACACCGCGCCGACAGCTCCGAAGCCTCGAATGGCTTGACCAGATAGTCGTCCGCGCCGGCGTCCAGCCCCGTAACCCGATCGTCGAGCCCCCCGCGCGCGGTCAGCACCAGAATGGGCGTCAGGTCGGTCGCGCGCCGCAGGGTCCTGACCCAGTCGAGCCCGTCGCCATCCGGCAGTCCGAGGTCGAGGAGGATCAGATCGTAGGTCGCGCTGGCGACCGCCTCCGCCGCGCCCTCGATGTCCTGACGCCAGTCCACGACGAAGCCGTCGCGGGCGAGCCCTTCGCTCAGGAGCTCGCCCAGCCGGACCGTGTCTTCAACGAGGAGGAGACGCATGATCGACATCCGTTCCGCTGGCGGCGCGTTTCCAGCCGGTCACCATCGACATGACCAGATTTTCGCGGTGGCGCCAGCTTTCCACGAGGGCTGCGACGACATGCAGGATCGCAAGCGCCATGATGGTGTTGGCGGCGGTCTCGTGGGTGGCCTCAAGCCAGGGTGCGCCCCAGAAAGCGTCCAGGCCCATCATCCATCCGGTCACGCCGCAGAAGAGCGACAGCAGGATCAGCGCGATCATCATCAGACCGCCCGCCGGATTATGGCCGATGTAGCGCGGCTCCCTTCGCTGGATCATGGCTTTCAGATAGCCGGCGAGGCGACGGGGACCGGCGACGAAGTCCGAGAATCGGGCGTGACGCGGGCCGACGAAACCCCACACGAGCCGGATCGCGATCGCCGCCACGATCACATAGCCGACGTAGCGGTGAACCGCCTTCAGCTCACGAAACACAGTCAGGTTGGCGACGATCCCTGTGACAAGGGTCCAGTGAAACAGTCGAACGACCGGATCCCAGACCTTGGTGCGCTTGGGTGTCTCCGCAGGGGATGGGGCGAGTGACCCATCCCCAAGAACCACGGTTGCCTTGGTCACTGCGCTCAATCCTCGTTGTTCTGGACCACGGCGCCAGTCACTGGGTTGAAATAGACCTCGGCGCGATGGCCATTGGCGGCGCGGGCATAGATCTCGTAGCAGCTGCCGCTGACCTGAAAGACGCGGATGTTGGTGTAGCCGAGTTGGGCCACACGAGCCCGCATCTGGGCCTCGGTCAGCCATTGGGCGCGGGGCGCGGTGGTGCAAACCGGGCCGGCCGAGACCGAGGTCGCAAAGCCGGTCATGGCCATGCCGACGGTAGCGGCGAGGGTCAGGGCGATGCCCGAAGGAATCAGGAACGTCTTCATGGGGAGCCTCGAGAAAGCTGGACTTGTCGCCGGACGACATCACCCGGTGACGCCAACCTGACGTCCGAAGCTGACGGCGACCTGACGGCTGGGGCGACATTCAGTCCGAACGTGAGCGGCCGGGTGATTTCATTTCGTCAGGCTCCGGTCAGCCTTCGGGCCGAGACAGCACCGGCGCATCGGGCGCATCCCAGACACCGGAGCCTTCCCATGACCCTCAAGATCTTTCTGACCACCGCCGTCGCCGTCGCCCTTTCGGCCGGAGCGGCATCCGCTCAGGACCTGAACCCGCAGACGCGGGCCAATCTGGAAGCCGCCATGCATGGCGAGGCCTTCGCCAACCTCAAGTATCTTCGCTACGCTGAGGTCGCCCGCGAGAGCGGCAATGCCGAACTGGCCCAACTGTTCGAAAGCTCCGCCAACGTCGAGGCCAACGAGCATTTTGCGCGCGAAGCCGACGCCCTGAAGCTGGACGGGACCAACGAGGCCAATCTGGTGGATGCGATGGCCGGGGAGCAGTACGAGAACGTCACCATGTATGTCGGGTTCGCAGATCAGGCCCAGGCAGCGGGCGATACGCGCGCTGCAGCGATGTTCCGGCAGATCGCCTCCGACGAAGGTGATCACTACGAACGCTATCGCGCCGCAGCTGAACGCCTCCGTCAGGCCCGCTAGACTGTATTGCGCTGCTCCCTTCGTCACGAGCGGACGAGGGGGGCACAGGCGTGGGTAGACCTGTGGCTGTATGACCTATTCCCGGTTTCTGCAGTCTTTGGTCTGGACGCCAGCGTCGGCCCGCCCATCCCACGGTCGTGAACGTCTGACGCCTTGTGGTCGGCCGGTCCTGCCGTACATCTCGAAGACCCTTAGGTCAGAGATGCTCACCGAGACCGAAGCCGTGGCGGACAACCGACCATAGCGCGTTCGCTTTGGTAGCGGATCCACTCCTCCATGTTTCCGCAATGAGCTGTCGTTTTATTGGTGATTAAAGGCGACGTTCGGCACATCGAACGGATAGCCCCTGTCCTTGAAGGGTGGTTACACAGGGTCTTTGTAAGCGCTTAGGCTCAGGACCCATTGATGTGATGTGCTCGATCTGATTCAGGCTCTGTAAGGAGACTGGATATGAGCGACCTCTATTGGCTGACGGACGAGCAGATGGCGCGGCTGCAGCCGCACTTCCCCAAGA